>OGRF01001401.1_pt1 | contig 16102 bp, 10 predicted proteins | sample 1553381 | NCBI WGS metagenome assembly OGRF01 (sample SAMEA2580060, study PRJEB22360) | human gut metagenome | biome: human gut; feature: human-associated habitat; material: faeces | place: Denmark | collected 2008/2010
GGGAGTGCGGATCTCAGGTATGTGCTCGACGTGGCCCGTACTTTTGGACGTAACATCAAGAAATATACGATTCTGGTTACTAAATCCACGGTTCCCGTAGGGACTGCAGTCAAGGTGAAGGCGGTTATCCGGGAAGAACTGGATCGCCGCGGGGAGCAGGTGGATTTTGAGGTGGCATCGAATCCTGAATTTCTGAAAGAAGGCGCAGCTATTAAAGATTTTATGTCGCCGGACCGGGTGGTGGTGGGCGTAGAAAGTGAACGGGCCAAAAATGTAATGGCTAAACTTTATCGGCCTTTCCTGACGAATAATTTCCGTGTTTATTTTATGGATATTCCATCGGCCGAGATGACGAAATATGCGGCCAATGCGATGCTTGCCACGCGTATCTCGTTTATGAACGATATTGCCAATTTGTGCGATAAAGTGGGAGCTGATGTAAATATGGTGCGCAAAGGAATCGGGACGGATAGCCGTATCGGCAATAAATTCCTGTATGCCGGATGCGGTTACGGAGGTTCCTGTTTCCCGAAAGATGTAAAGGCACTTGCCCATACCGGACGGGAATACGGTTATGTCATGGGTGTGATAGAAGCGGTGGAAGCCGTTAACGAGCAGCAGAAGAGCATAGTATATGACAAACTGAAACAGCAACTCGGAGATTTACGAAGTAAAACGGTTGCTCTTTGGGGATTGGCCTTCAAACCCGAGACGGACGACATGCGGGAAGCGCCGGCACTTGTGGTCATCGATAAACTCATTCAGGACGGTGCCGTAGTTAAAGTATATGATCCCATAGCGATGCCGGAATGTAAACGGCGCATAGGGGACAGGGTGGTCTACTGCAAGGATATGTATGATGCGGTGATCGATGCCGATGCATTGGCGCTTATCACGGAATGGAAACTGTTCCGTATGCCTTCCTGGACGGTGATGAAAAAAGTGATGCACTCTCCTCATATTGTCGATGGCCGAAATATATACGATCGTCAGGAAGTGGAGCAGGAAGGTTTTGTCTATTCTGCTATCGGCCGATAATTGTTTTTTCTGTAAATATTCAATAAACTCATTATGCAAGATTATGGATTGGTGTCTGTCATCACTCCTTCATACAATTGTGCCCGGTTCATTGGTGCAACCATAGAATCTGTCCAGGCTCAGACTTATCCGAACTGGGAGTTAATTATTGTCGACGACTGTTCAACCGATCACTCGCGGGAGGTAATAGAGAAGTATATCGGTGAAGATCCCCGGATAAAATTAGTTGTATTGGAGCGGAACTCCGGTGCTGCCGTGACTCGGACGAAAGCGATGCAGTTGGCCCAGGGACGATACATGGCATTTTTGGATAGTGATGATTTGTGGGTGCCCGATAAGTTGGAACGACAACTGGAGTTCATGAATAAATATCATCATGCTTTTTCCTGTACAGCCTATGAACAAATAGATGAGAACGGTAATTCCTTGAATCGTATTATTCATACCAAGCGAAAAGTGGATTATAACCGTTTGTTGTTGGATTGTCCTGTCGGAAATTCAACGGTGATGTATGATGTGGCTGTTATGGGAAAATTTGAAGTACCTGATATCCGGAAAAGAAATGATGATGCCTTGTGGCTGAAAATGTTGAAGAGAGAGAAATATATATGGGGGATACCGGATGTGCTCATGCAGTATCGGATTCGCCCCGGTTCCATATCTATCGATAAGTTGAGTTTGATAAAATATCATTGGTATCTGTATCGGGAAGTAGAACATTTAAGTGTGTTGCGTTCCGTGTTTCATATCGGATATTGGTGCTTTCTGAAAGTATTTCACATTAAATAATCCATTTCAATGAAAATTCCTTTTTCCTTACCTGTTATCGATGCGGAAGTGATAGCGGAGATGCAGGATACGCTGACCCGTACCGGTTGGCTGACGACTGGTCCCAAAGCGAGGGCTTTGGAGGATGAAATCCGGCAGTTTACGGGTGGCGAGGCTGTGTTATGTGTAAATTCATGGACTTCCGGAGCGATGCTGATGTTGCGGTGGCTGGGAGTCGGAGCCGGGGATGAAGTGATTGTTCCCGCTTATACTTATAGTGCCACCGCTTTGTGTGCTATGAATATGGGTGCGAAAGTGATCATGGTGGACGTAAAGGATGATTTTACTATCGATCCGGATCGGTTGAAAGCCGTAATCACTGAACATACGAAAGTGATATTGCCGGTGGATATCGGCGGATATCCCTGTGATTACGATGCCATACGAAAGGTTTTGGATGATCCGGAAGTGAAGGCTTTGTATCGGCCGGAATCGGAGAAACAAAGGCAATTGGGTCGGATTATGCTCTTGGCGGATGCGGCTCATTCCCTGGGGGCTTTTTATAAAGGCAAGGCTTCCGGAACTGTTGCCGATGTCACCGTTTTTTCCCTGCATTCTGTAAAGAATATCACGACCGGGGAAGGGGGGGCGATTGTGTTGAATTTGCCGCAGCCTTTTGACAATACCGAAGAGTTGACTTTCCTGAGGGCTTTGGCATTGAACGGACAAAACAAGAGTGCTTTCGAAAAAAATCAGGTGGGTGCGTGGCGGTATGATATCATCGATCAGGGACTGAAAGTGAATATGCCGGATTTGTGCGCTACTGTCGGGTTGGCCCAGATGCGCCGGTATAAATCCACGTTTCTGCCCGAAAGGAAAGCCATTTTTGAATTTTATGTCCGGGAGTTTTCAAAACGGGATTGGGCTGTTATTCCCCCCTATCATCACCGGGATACGGAGAGTTCTTATCATCTGTTTCTGCTCCGGATCAAGGATTTCGATGAGGCGAAACGGGATGCCATGATTCAATATATCAGTGAAAAGGGTGTCGGGGTGAATGTACATTACATACCGATGGCTATGCTGACTTTGTTCAAGAACCGGGGATATAAAATGGAAGATTATCCGAATACATACCGGTTGTATGCCAATGAAATCAGTCTTCCGGTTTATAATCATTTAACCCGGGAACAGCTGCGTATCATCGTAGATACCGTTGCCGAAGCCTATGAAGCTGTAAAATAACATATCTTTCCTTCTTTTTATAATCCGAATTTATGTACAAATTTTTGAAGGTTGTCTTTGACGTACTGCTGGCACTTATTGCCTTGGTGTGCGTGTCGTGGCTGTTGTTGCCCTGTATGCTGATTTTGTGGTGTACAGGAGAACATAAGGTATGGTATCTGCAAAAAAGGGTTGGGTACAGGAACCGGATGTTTTCTATTTTTAAGTTCGCCACCATGCTGAAGAACTCCCCCAATATGGGGACAGGCAGCCTGACCACCCGGAATGATCCGCGTGTATTGCCTTTCGGCCGTTTTTTGCGGAAGACGAAGATCAATGAATTGCCGCAGATATTGAATGTACTCAGTGGAACGATGAGTATCGTAGGGCCGCGTCCGCAGATGAAGGTGGATTTCGAACGTTTTCCGGAACATGTACAACGGGTGATTTATAATGTGCGGCCGGGAATCACGGGGCTCGGCTCTATTGTTTTCCGGGATGAGGAGCGGTTGTTGTCGCAACCGGGGATCGATCCTGTCGTGTTTTATACGGAGAAAATCGCTCCGTACAAAGGTGAACTGGAAATCTGGTACCAACAACATGCTTCGTTATGGCTGGATATTAAACTGATCTTCCTGACGTCCTGGGTGATCGTGAAGCCGGAAAGTGAGCTGCCTTTCCGTTGGCTGAAAGGACTGCCGGAGCGGCCGGAGTATTTGAAATAATTTCTTACCTGAATTTGAAATCAAATTAAAATTAAGCAGATGTTGAATGTCAGTCAATTTATAGCCGACCACATAACGGGCCGGCAAAAGAGCATGTTCGCAGCGGACATTGAGGCGAACCGGGATAAGCTTCGCGCGGAAATAGAAGGTAAACGTGTTTTGGTGATCGGCGGTGCCGGGACGATCGGTTCGTCGTATATCCGGGCGGTGCTGCCTTTCCGTCCTTCAAAGCTGGTGGTTGTGGACATCAGTGAGAACGGGCTGGCGGAACTGACGAGGGATCTGCGCTCGACGTACGGGATGTATGTGCCGGAAGAATACCGGACTTATCCGCTCAGTTTTGCCGATCCGGTCTTTGAAAAGATTTTCCGGGCAGAGCAGGGATTCGATATTGTGGCCAATTTTTCAGCCCACAAGCATGTACGGAGCGAAAAGGATAAATATTCCGTTCAGGCGTTGCTGGAGAATAATGTGCTGAAAGCGCGGAAGCTGCTGGACCTGCTGAGTGAATACCCGCCGCGTCATTTCTTCTGCGTGTCGACGGATAAGGCGGCCAATCCTGTAAATATCATGGGAGCCAGCAAGAAGATCATGGAGGAAATGATCATGGCCTATTCTTCGCGGTTCAAAATATCGACGGCCCGTTTTGCCAATGTGGCTTTTTCGAACGGAAGTCTGCTGGCCGGATTTATCGGCCGGCTGATGAAGCGTCAGCCGCTGAGTTCGCCGAACGATGTGAAACGCTATTTCGTTTCTCCTGACGAGAGTGGACAGATCTGTATGCTGGCCTGCATCCTGGGGCAGAACCGGGAGATCTTTTTCCCGAAACTGGGAGCAGAGCAGATGATGACCTTCTCCTCTATCGCCGACCGGTTCCTGCATAGTCTGGGATATGAGGTGAAGCAGTGTGCCTCGGAGGAGGAAGCCCGGCGGTTTGCCGCGGAGATGCCGGTGGATAGTAAAGTATATCCGGTGTATTATTTCACCTCGGATACGACAGGAGAAAAAGGGTTTGAGGAATTTTACGTGAAGGGGGAAAAAATTAATCCGGAACGCTTCGGATCGCTGGGGGTGATTGAGGACCTGGAGGCCCGCCGGATGGAAGAACTGGATACTTTTCTGGAAAGATTGCAGGCGGTATTGAACGACCGGCAAACAGAAAAAGAAGATATTGTCGGAACGATAAAAGCATTTATCCCCAATTTTGAGCATATAGAGAAAGGAAAGAATTTGGATCAGAAGATGTGAAGTAAGAGATGACAGATGACAATTGACAGGATAGATAATAAATATGGAAAATAGGTTGGAGAAAGAATTGGGGCGGCTTTGCCGGGAGTATGCGGCTTGTAGTGTGGAGGTGGAGAGGAGGGATGAAGCCAGGAAGGTGAAGAATGCCCTGGAAAACGTGTGTGGGAGAGCAAGACAGAGACAGGATATTTCAGATCCGGCATTGCTTATAGCATTGCTGGATGCTTATGAGGTGACGCGGGATGAGGTGATGTTGCAGGAGGTGTTGGATGTGGTTAGTCGGAATTTGGATCGCCTGGCCGTTTCGGCGGAGAGTGTGAAATTGCTGGCTTATTGTTATTATTATGTGGAGGAGAAGGAATGTGCGGAGAGGGCGTGGGAGATGATGGCAGTGTTGGAGCGGAGGGGGGAGGATGTGTCGGAAGTTAGAAAGGTGTTGGAAGAACTGACGGAATTGTGCTGACTGTCGGTTGGTGGAGGGGTTGGGGATGAATTTTAAGCCGGTTGACGGGCTGGGAGACGTTGGATATGCCCCTTTGGGGGCGGGAGAAGTATATCCCGGATACAGAGGGACATTTCTCCCGTGGGGCAGGTCCGGTGAGTCAGATGAACTTTTCCCGGTTTTGTGTCTTGTAAAGTCCTACCAATAAGAATATGAAGGAAGAGAGTAAGATAATCAATCGGTTATCGAACAGGGTGTTATAAAAAATTTGCGGATTTTTATCCAAGGGGACGTCAAAGGGATTCAAAAATACATTCCATTTGCTGACGTCCAGAATTTTACTCGATGCGAACAGTAATAAACCGATAATGATAATCATTACTGCCGTACCGTTGCCATTCCGGATGAGTGTACTGAGCATAAAACACAGTAAACCGATGAAAAGTGCAGGTACCATACTTTGCAAAGCGAGTTGCAGGGGAGGTACCTCTACAACCAGCCAGTCGGTGACGGCAGCTAAAAGCAAAGTGATGATAAAACAAATCATATAGGCGATTAAAAGCCGGAATAGCCAGATTTTATACCGATAGTTCGGAATACCGAAAATGATTTCTATGATTTTGGCATCCTGGTCGTTCTGTATACCGAAACAGGTCGGATAGAAGATCAATAGGATAGAAGGCACTAATAACATACTGTATCCGGTAGCCATCGTAATCTCCGAATCCGAAATAAGATTTAACCCCACCGTCAGGATATAAAAACCGACGGCACTGAGAATAAAATACATAAACTTATTGCCGAAGATAATCTTTATATTATACCGGGCGAGTTTTGCTATAGGAGTGATGTAATATTTCATGGCTTTACAAGTCTATTGAGTGATGATATTTTCATGATTAGCTAATTTTACATTCCTCAACAACCACAGATACGAGTCTTCCAGTAGAGGAGAAGTATGTACGGCATTGGGAACCGGTTGGGTCTCCGACAGACACCTGACTTTGATATTCTCTCCGTTCCGGATATGATGTACCAATAACAGGTCGGAAGGCAATTTTACAAATTCCCGGGCCGGAATTTCGAAAGTCCATGTCACATCTTTAGCAATTTCCACCATTTCGGAAGGAGTTCCGTGATATTTCAACGACCCTTTGTTGATAACACCCACCTGGTTACAGGAACTGGCGATATCCTCGATAATGTGGGTAGAGAAAATAACGATCCGGTTGCGCGACAATTCTACTAAAAGATTTCTGAAACGGATTCTTTCCCGGGGGTCCAATCCGGCAGTCGGTTCATCGACAACCAGAATGCGGGGCAGGTTCAGCAAAGTCTGTGCTATTCCGATCCGTTGTTTCATACCTCCTGAGAAACCTCCGATCTTTTTATCTTTGTTTTCATACATATGAACCGCTTCGAGCACTTCTGTGATCCGTTTGCTCCGGGTTTTGGGATTATAAATTCCTTTCAGGAGAGCCTGATATTCCAAAAACTCCCAGGAAGTCAGATTTTCGTAAGTACCGAATTCCTGAGGCAGATAACCGATCAATCCCTGCAATTCTTCCCGTTTTTTCTGGGTATCGATGCCATTGATGAATATTTTTCCATAGCTCTGCTCGAATATGCCGCAGATGATACGCATAAGGGTGGTTTTACCTGCACCGTTAGGTCCTAACAAACCGAACATACCGGTATGGATCTCCATAGAGACGGCGTTCAAGGCTTTGAACGGTTTTTTCTTGTATCCGATCATCGGAATTTTTGTGGCGATCTTATATACTCCTTTTTTCAATTCCCTGAACCGACCGTCGATCATATCGATGTTGATATTGTATTTGTGGATCCGGTCCGATAAATAGCGGGCGACTATAGCGACATACCAAAGGAGACCGAGTAAAATAGCCATGCCGGAATCCGAGAATTTTATAGAAGCCCATATGAGCGTAAACAAGGGCGAAAAGTAATAAATGAAGATTCCGCATACCCGTATACACCAGCTTAAGCTTTTGATTTCATGAGCTTTAAAATATTCACCTCCGATGGCAATCAATTTTGTCAGCAACATCCAGGTGCAGACGGCAAAAATGATGGCCCAGAAGGTCAATGTTTGATAGAAATAGGTGAAATAAATCAGGAAGCCGGTGATAGGTAACATCCATACCAAAGGTTTTAAATCCGACCATTGCCGGTATTCTTCCTTTAATCCCAGCCGTTCCCGTACACGTTGGCCGGATTGCCATTCCCGTTGAAATTCATTGGGACGGCCGTAGATCTTCACCAGATTACGGATTGAAATATGGATTTCCTAATCCGGCTGTTGGCCTGACGCAGACTAGTCTCCATAAACCAGGTGGCTGCCGGTATCAGTATAATGGCTCCGACAAAGTAACCCAATTGCCATATCAGCGAGTCGGTTATCATCACTATGCCGATGACTGCCAGGATCAAAAGGGTGAGTTGAATAATCTTCAGGGTTAAACTCTGGGTACGCAGCCGATGAAGTGCTTCTTCCAAACCGGAATATAGGGTGGGGATAATCACCAGGGTCAATAATGTACTCATGGTCAATCCTCCGATCACCGTGATAGCGAAAGGAGCTCCGAGTCCTGATACAAATTCTCCTTGTCCCATGGCTAACGGGAACATGGCCACGATGGTGGTGATGGCTGTGATCAGGATAGGACGTACCCTCGAGATACCGGCGATGATGAGGGCCCGCGCTTTACGGTTACCCTGTCGCCGCAATTGCGAAGTGTAGTCGATCAGGATGATACTGTTGTTGACGACGATACCGATCAGGATAATGACACCGATCAATACATTGGCATTCATCAACGAATTGCTGGTAAACAATAAGGCCAGTAAGGAACCGATGGCAGCCAGGGGAATAGCGAACATCAATACGATCGGAGCTGTAAGTGATTCGAAAACAGACGCCAGGATCATGTAAATGATCACAAAAGCGGCCAGAATCAGAAAAGTGAATTCGCTGGTTTCGTCCTCTTCATGTACCACCTCGACAGCGATGCCGGTAGGAATATCGGTATTCTGCACCAGTTCGTCTATCTCTGTCCTTGCGGCTTCCAGAATATTCTTCGATTCGTTTACATCGGAATTGAACCGGTAGTTCACCGTGATTTCTTTATCCTGGTTGACCCGGTTTATGTTTCCTTGTCCCCGGGTAAGGTTGATATTACTGAAGCTACGTAATTCGGTAAGGGAATTATTCGTGTTGGTGACTTGCATATTGCGCAAGTCTTCCAGCGTACGTACCGGATCCTGGTTTTCTTCTTCTTTTTTCTCGGCTAGCCGTTTGTCTTTGATGATGATATCGTACTCCTGATCTCCCGCTTTGTATTTGATCGAAGTCGTATTTTGGGGGGCGAAATTATTGAGCTCGGTGACGACATTATTCGGAGTTACATCATTGATTCCCATCAGATATTGGTCGAACATGATCCTGGCTTCGGGTTTTCCCCGGGATGAACTGACCGATGAATAGCTGATATTGTCCAATTCTTCCAATTGGAATTTGAGCAACTCGGCCAGGTTAGCCATTTTTTCGAAATCCTGGCCCTTGATGACAATTTTTTCCGTTTGGGTACCCATACCCATTTTTTTCATCAGTTGGTCGGCACCTCCCATGAGTGAACTGCCACCACCCCGGAAGTTTTCGCTGCTCTCGATAGCTTCGAGGCTGATATCGCTGACTCTTAACCCATCGGAGAGGGATAGAATCGTACTCTTGAGTTCGTTCAGTGTTTTTTTGTTGATCTTTTCGAAGTCCTCTTTTAGTTTGATGGTGACACTGGCATCCGTGGAATAGATCTTTGTACTGTATTGTTCGATTTCCTGGATATCGTTCAAGCGTTCTTCATAAGCTTTTATTGTTTCGTCTGTCCGGTTGAGGGTATTCCCATTGGGGAAAGTCATATAGACATTGAACGTATCGGCTTCGATTTCTTTTAACGTATTCATGGTCAGTGTCAAAGATAAAGCTACCGTGACGATCAATACCAATATCGCAGTAAATACGACTGCTGCCGGTTTGCGCAGGCACATTTTCAGTAAAGCGATATAAATCTGTACCGGCCGGCTATGAATCGATAATGTACTGAAATTTACCCGGTCGCCCTGGCCTTTCATGAATTGATTGACGGCCATAGGGATCAGTAGCAAAGCCACGACCAACGACAGGATAAGAGTCGTGATGATCGACACGCCGATATGTTCACCGATCAGCTTCAGGATAAAATCGTCTGAAAACAGGAAAGGAAGAAATACAGTGATCGTAGTCAGAGTGGCGGCGATAACCGCTTTGGCCACCTCCTGAGTGCCCCTTACCGCTGCTTCCTGACTATTGACTCCGATCGCACGCAACCGGAAGATATTCTCCATGACGACGACCGAATTATCCAACAACATGCCCACAGCGAGGGCTATACCAGTTAAAGTCAGTGTATTGATACTGATACCGAAAAAGTAAAAGAAATAAAAAGCAGAGAATACCGAAATGGGGATTGCCACGGCAATGAAAGTGACGATCTTGAAGTTTCGCAAAAACAGGTAGAGAATGAAAATAGCCAGAATCGCTCCGGTCAAACCCAGATTGATGATGGTGTTGATGTTTTCACTCATCGTTTCGGCTGTGTCCGTATCGACTTTGATAGAAACTCCTTTGGTAGCCAGTTCTTCATTCAACTGGGCGATTTCTTCCCGTACCCGCTGTGAAAGATCGATGATATTGACCAGCGGAGATTTGGAAATAACACAGGTGATAACTTCTTTCCCATTCACCCGCGAATAGGATTCTTCTTCTTTAATGCCGAAATTGATGTCGGCGATGTCTTTCAACAATACCGGACCTTCGGATACAACGATGTTTCCCAGGTCTTCTGTCGCGAGATATTCTGCCGTAACGTTGACAAAAAAACGTTTGTTATCCTGAAATACCGAACCGGCGAAGGTCTTTTCAGACATATTCTTGCCGATCAGTGAGCTGACTTGTGATGCGGTGATATTGAGCGCTTTGCATTTTTCATCGTCGAGAAGGATTTCGATGCTCTTCTGACGTCCGCCCATGACCGTGACCGAGGCTATTCCATCCGTACTTTCAAGGATGGGAGCAATGTCGATATCGGTGATATTCCGGACATAATCGACATCGTCGTCTCCCAGAATCTGTAGAGTCATAAACTGATCACTGGCCATTCCGCTACCGGCTTTATTGACCTGGATGGTGAAGTCTTCCGGAATACTTTTGGTGATCGCTTTGATTTTTTCTTCCAGCTTCAGGTAAGCATATTTGACATTTGTATTTTTGGTAAAGGAAACAGTGATACGGGCGTTCCTATTGGAAATCAATGTCGTTATATCCTCGACGCCTTCCAGGCCGCTGATTACGCCTTCTACCGGAATAGCTGCCTGACTCTCGATGTACTTCGGATCCAGCTCGGTCTTGGTGGAAATAGTTACATTCAGGGAGGGGAACTCCGCATCCGGATATAATTCCATCAGTAAGTACCTGTACGAAAACAACCCCATCATGGTCAAACCGATGAAGATCATCGAAATCAGTACTTTACGATTTATTAGTTTGTTCATTTTTTCTTATTTAGAATCAAAAATGTCAAAAGCTCGAAAATGCCTTTCAAATCTTCTCTACGTTTTTGACTTTTTTGTCAAAAATGTAGTAAACACACGGGATCACTACTAATGTCATCAGGGTAGAAGTGAACAGACCGCCGATCACCGCCAAAGCCATAGGGGATCGCAGTGAAGCACCCTCTCCGAATCCGAAACACATCGGCAATAAAGCCAGGATAGTAGTCAGACTGGTCATGATGATCGGGCGGATACGCTGTTGGGCAGCTCCTTTTATGGCCTCTGTCAGAGCGAATCCTTCTGCCTTGAGCCTGTTGGCTGCATCTACCAGTAAGATGGAGTTGTTGACGGCTATACCTGCCAGCATGATGATACCGATAAAAGCCATCATATTCAAAGAGGCTCCGGCTAGCAAAAATGCGTAAATACAGCCTACTCCGGCCAACGGGATCGTCAGCAAGATGGTAAACGGATGACGCAAGGATTCGAATTGAGAAGCCATCACCATATATACCAATACGATAGATAGTATCAGAGCAAAGGACAAACCTTGAAACGATTCGGCCCGTTTCTCTTCTTCTCCGGTAATTTGTGCTGAATATTTAGCAGGGAATTGGATATCTTTCAACTGTGCTTTGATTTCCGGAGTGACACTGCCTAATGTATAGCCCTTTTCGAGCATTGCGGTGACTTTACCGATCCGGTTTTGGTTGCTACGGTTGATTTCTTTCGGAGCTGTCGTAATCGAAACCTCTGCAATCTCACCCAGACGATATTTCTTTTCTCCTTGTACGATTTCAACATTTTGCAATTCATCGAGCGATACTTCCGGTACTTTGATTTCGATATCGATCGGTTCACCTTCGGATTCGAAATTGCTGGCCGTCTTCCCGTTCAGCTTTTCTTTTATCTGACTGGCCACCGAAGCGATATCTACCCCGTAAATCCCGCTTTTCAACCGGTCGATAGAGATGTTGACTTCCGGAGCTCCTTGTTCCATAGAAGTTTTGATATCGTAGAGTCCGGGGATAGAGGCTATTTTTTCCTTCACCTCCGTGCTGAGTTCGTCGATCATTTCCAGTTCCTCCCCTTTAATCTCGATAATTACAGGAGCTCCTTCCGTTCCGAGGATGCTTTGTAAGGCAGATTGTTCCTTTTCGAACGATATTTCCACGCCCTCGGGAATCGTGTAATTATGACTCAGATTACTGATAATATAATCTGCATCGGCTTTGGCTTTGTTTTTCAATTTGACTTTTACCTCTGCCTGATTTTCGCCTTCGAGTTTCCCGCTAGTCGTTTGGCTTTCGGTTGTTGTCGAAGGTCCAACCTGAGTAAAAATCCATTCCAGATCGTCTCCTGCCAACTCTACAATCATATTTTCGATGGTAGCGGCCGCATTATCCGTGCTTTGCAGACGGGTTCCCGGCTCCAGAGTGATGTAAGTCGAAAATTCCCGGGAATCTGCTTTAGGCATAAATTCTTTATCGATCAACGGGAGCAGCAGGTAACTTCCGATCATGACCACTAACGCGGTCAGGACGACAGCGTACCGGTGTTTCAAAAGTTTACCGACAAACTGACCGTATCCTTTGATTTTTAAAGAAGCCTGATTTTTGGCAGGTGCTTTCACATATTGTGAAGCTAACATCGGGATTAACAATACCGCAACAAAAAGAGAAGACAATAGAGAGAACGAAACGGTCCAGGCCTGTTCTTTAAAAAGTTCTCCGGCAGCTCCCTGGATGTAAACGATAGGTAAGAATACCACTATGGTCGTGAGGGTTGAAGACGTGATAGCCCCTGAAACTTCCGAAGCTCCTTTGATAGCCGCTTCCTTGGGGGAAAGGCCGTTTTCCAGATTCCGGAAAATATTCTCCATGACAACAATGGCATTATCGATCAACATACCGGCTCCCAGGGCTAATCCCCCCAGTGTCATGATATTGATCGTCAATCCGTTGAAGTACATCAAATTGAACGTAGCGATGATGGACACCGGAATAGAAACACTGACGATCAAGGTTGTATTGATGCGGCGCAGGAAAACGTACAATACCAGCATGGCCAATAAAATACCCATAACGGCAGAATCCTTGACCTCCCCGATCGAAGCTCCGATAAAATCTCCCTGGTTACTGATGACGTGAAATTCATAACCGGGCATACTTTTCTGCAATTCTTCCAGTTTGGCAGTGATATTTTCAACTGCCTTCACCGTATTGTATTTATTCTCTTTGTAGACGCTGATACTCAGACTACGTTCGGCATCGTAGCGCACCAGATTTTCAGGATCTTTATTTTTTAGTTCGATTTTGGCAACATCTTTCAGGTATACCGGAGCTTTCACGGTAGAGCTGTTCCCCGACTCGGTGTCGGTACTACCGGGGGTTTTGAAAGCAACGATAATATTCCCGATATCTTCCAGGTCTTTTAATAAATTCACCCCTTTTACCGTATATTGGATGTCGTCGTTTACAATGGTACCTCCCGAAACATTCCGGTTCATACTTTCTATTTTCGACGCGATCGTTTCGGCAGTCAGGTTGAAAGCTTCCAGCATATAAGAGTCGGTTTTGACCTCCACAAAAGCATTTTCCTGGCCGTTGAGTCGGATATCGGCCACACCTTCCAGTCTGACCAGTTCGCTCCGCATATAGTTTTCTGCTATTTTCCGGAGTTCGTTCATATCCTTGATTTCTTTATGGCTCATGGAAATGATCATGACCGGCGTGGCATTGGCATCGTAGCGGGAAACATTCAGGGAAGTGATTTCTTCGTCCTGAGCGATTTGAGACATGCTGCGTTGCAAATCCAAAAAGGCGGCATCCATATCCTGATCCCAGTCGTATTCCACCGTAATCGTGGCTCCTCCTACCTTACTGCTGCTACTGACGTCTTTCACACCTTCCTGGCGTGCTGCCATAGCTTCTATTTTTTCTACAAACTGTTTTTCGATCTCTTCAGGTGGACGCTCACCGGCTTGCAAATCGATATATAAAGCCGGATTTTTTAAATCGGGAAATAAATCTGTTCCCAATTTATTGTATGATATGATTCCTAGCAGACATACCCCCAGTGTGATCATTAATACACTGACCGGGTATTTTACTGCAAATTTTGTAATTCCCATAATTTAATCGTTTACCAATTTGGACGTTTACCGACAAAGAATTTTTCAGACTGTCGTGAATACAGTTACTTCATCACTTTTACTTTGCTCCGGTTACGTAACCATTCGTAACCTTTCACGACGATCTTGTCCCCGGCTTCGAGTCCTTTTTCTACTTCGATGTATTTATCGTCACTGATACCGGTATGGATGACTTTTTCTTCGGCACTGTTTCTGTCGACCGTATATACTAATTTACCTCCCCGGCGGTTTTTAATGATATCTTTGGGAATAGAGATGACAGAGTCTTTCCGTACTGTGACGATATCTGCTTTGGCGAACATACCCGGACGAAGTTTTAAATCCGGGTTATCGATTTCGATATACCCCGAGAAGGTACGGGTTTCTTCGTTGATGGCCGGAGATAACTGAGTCAGTATGCCTCTTAAAGTATCCGATTTGATATTGTAATTGGTGATATGTACTTGCTGTCCGATTCTCAGTTTGGTCAATGTGTTTTCAGGGAATTGGGTTTCTACATACATTTTACTATAATCCATCAGGCCGACCATCACACTACCGGAAGCGACTTCTACCCCCGGAGTATAATAAGGAAGATTGACGATAACTCCTTTGAACGGAGCTTTGATACTCAGTTTTTCTAAAGTGATATAACCGTTTTCCAAAGCTAATTTCGCATTGATATAAGAGTTTTCAGCGTTGTTTACGTCTTTTTCGGTTGCTCCGCCTTTCTCGAGCAGGATTTTCTGACCTTCCCATTCCTTCTCGGTGATCTGGATTTGTAATTTCTTACTTTCCAACTGCACGTTGTTTTCATATTCCTTATTTTCCAGACGGATGATGACAGCTCCGGCTTCGACGATGTCACCCAGCTGATAAGGACGACCGGTTTTCGGATTTTTCTGTAAGTAGTAAGCTCCGTTGGTTTCCGATTTTATTTCTATCGTTTTAGCTGCCTTTGCTGTTCCGGTTGTTGTAATATATTCCTCAATGTTTCTGAGTTGTACGTCCTCGACCCATACTGGGGTAGTGGCTTCAGAAGAGTTATTTCCCTGATTGTTATTACAGGAAAACGACATGAATCCTAACATAACAGCTCCCAGGATTTTAAAATTCTTATTCATGATTATCGTGATTTTACTTGTTAACGGACTTATAGGGTTATTTTATTTCAATAGATCTACAGGTAAATAACTTTTATGGGTTTCAAAATCCCAAAGGGTTTGGATTTTCAGGTTCAAGAGCTCGATTTTGTAGCTGATAATAGCGCTCGTATAATCTTGTTTGGCAGTAGTCAACTGGTTTTGGAACTGTTGTAAGTCCATACCGGTCAGATTACCGTTGCGATATTTTTCCAGATTGATTTCATAGGTACGTTCCGCATTTTCAATGCTTTTCTTTTTGATTTCGATTTGACGGATCAGCGTCGGCAGGTTACGGCAAATCTGGCGGACATCGATGACAATCTCTTTTTTCTGTTCTTCGAGGCTGATTTCGTCCGATTCCATAGCCAGTTGGCTGGATTTTACTTTTGCCTTTTTAGCCCCCCAATCGAAGATCGGAATGGTGAGGGTTACGCCAACCTCTTCGTTGTCGGTGGGCTTGTCGTACATATTTTTTACTTTTCCAGCCAGGGCATCCATACCTACCCGGACACTTAAATCACCTTTGAATTCGCTTTCTGCTTTTGTCCGGATAATCGAAAATACATCCTGTTCCAGGGTAATCTGTTTTTGGCGGATTTCCATGCGTTGATCCAGGGCGTATTTAACTGCATCGTTAATATTGACATCGACTGTCGGAATATTATTGTCGAACAGTATCGCGATATCTTCATCCAGCGACATTCCCAGTAAAAGCTTGAAATTGTCTTTCGCATTTTCAAAACTGATCTCTTTCGAATATACAGTGGATTCA
>OGRF01001409.1_pt1 | contig 15993 bp, 9 predicted proteins | sample 1553381 | NCBI WGS metagenome assembly OGRF01 (sample SAMEA2580060, study PRJEB22360) | human gut metagenome | biome: human gut; feature: human-associated habitat; material: faeces | place: Denmark | collected 2008/2010
GTTGCTCTTTGGTAAACTCACCATCCGGGTACAGCAGCTTTACATAGCCGCCTACAATCTTACGCACTGCAATCGTATCGCGCTGGTTCAGATTTTTACCCAATCGGAAATAATGATCCAGCGCATCACCATACTGTTCTTTCCGCAGTTCCCGGATAAACTCAGCCAGATAATCGCTGATGAAACCATAGTCATTCGTAAAATGTTCGGGTCGAAATTTCGGGATCTCCCAGCCGGGCAAATAGCAATGGATACGATCCAGAAATGCAGTGTCCGTTCCCATTTCGGGAGGGAACGGATCAAACAGGCTAGAAGTTTTTAATAGAACATCTACACTCTGGTTGATATTGCCCACAAAGACCATTGAAGCTGAAGCGACCTTTTCTTCTTTACCACGGGCAAAAGACCCAGATGCCATATAATCCTTCATGATCTGGATGCCGTCTTTATCCTTGAACTTGATTCCGGCAACCTCATCAAAAGCCACACAGTCCCAAAGACCAACCAAGCCAACCGATTTGCGCCCCATATTGTAGAACAGGTTTGCAACGGTCGTCTGTCCACCAGAAATCAAAATGCTGTTGGGCGAGATTTCTTTATAAAGATGCGATTTTCCCGTACTGCGGGGACCAAGTTCACAGAGGTTGAAATTGTTCTCCACCAGTGGAATCATTCGTGTGAGCAGGAGCCATTTTTCTCTTTCCGTAAATTCGTCCGGTTCCATGCCGATAGAACGCAGAAGGATATCCAGCCACTCATCCTTTGTAAAAGCTTTACGCCCGGTGCGTACTTCCTCAATATCGATATGAGGCATCTGGATCGGTGTTAGTTTACGGATGCTGATTGGAGTAAGGTCCTTCTGCTTTTTCTGGCTGGACTGCAACGGTTCACCGCCCAGATCAACAAGGCCAAAATTATTGTCGCCCTCTACCTCATAATCCAGCTGTACAATACACCAGATGCCTCCGCAGAGCAGCCGATCATATTTCTCCGGATACTCATCCGCAATTGGCACCTTATCCAATCCCAAATTAGAAAAGCTAGCGAAAAAGCAGTTCTTCTTAATATCGAGATTGACCGTGATCATATCAATAACGGTATGGCTTCCCTTTTTTCGCAGCTGCGACAGAATTTTCTGTGCCTCATCCGGACGGACAAAATTGTCCGCTAAGATCCGTTTTACATTTTGTACGCCTTTTTCAATAATGGCTTCGTCATCCGAACTGCAGTACTGGCCCAATAAAAACTCCAGCACATAAACCGGGACATTCGCACCTTCCTTGATCTTTTTAGTCAGATCCTTGCGAACGATCTTTCCATCAAAATTCTGCCGTAATTTTTCCTTGATTGCGTCTCGACGGCAGCTATTTTCCGCATTCGGCTCCATTTATAGTCCTCCTGCTCCCATCAGTTAAAAAAATCGAATTCATCAATCGCAAATGCAATATCGATCTGGAACTGTTCCCGCTGCTGCATCTGCTGACCCTGCTCATCCGCAATCACCAGATAATAGGTTGCTGTATTGCTGAACTTCATCGATTTGAGGTTGAAGTTGCAATGGAACGTACGATCTGCGCCGTTCTCACTGGTTTTGTCCGCAATGATCTTCTGGGTATCGCTGATAGGCTTTCCGTATTCATCCGTAAACCACACCAGATAAGTAGCAGCCTCACGGTTTGCACTTACCGCATCTTTCTGGTAGAAATCCAGTGAAAAGATCATATTGCTGATCTTCCGACTGGAAGAAAGCAAACTCACTGTTACGGGGAGCGTATCATACTTCTGCTTATTGCGCCGATATTCCATAGAGCCGTTGCGCAGATAATGATATTCGATCACCGGAACCGTCATTTCCTGCAGGCTGATACCGCCATGCACAAAATTCAGCCCGCCACCATTCATCTTGATGCGAATACCTTCCCGTGGAGCAAATCCAGTGTATTCCGTTTTTCCGTCCAGGAATTTTACAGGAAGCAAATACTGCGGATCCGCCTCCTTCTGCATGATTGCATAGCGTCTGCCATATTCCACTTCCATATCATGGAAGCTGGTTTTATCCACTTTGTCATCCTCGGTCAGCGGACTGTAAGTGTACAGGAAGCCATGATCTGCCGTAATCAGAATGTTCGCCCCGCCGAAGTCATTGACGATAATGCGCACCATATTCTTCAGTTCACTGATAGCCCTATCGCATGCCGGGAACACAGAGGTGTCCGATGTATGGCTTGCTTCGTCAATGGTATCATGGTAGATATAGACTACATCCATCCCCTTGACCAGTGCCGCACGCTCTGCACGTTTCATCCCGATGATGTTCTTATACTGCAACGCCACGCTGGCCGGATTTACACCTTTCAGGACCTTATCCCGGTTCGTGCTTGCGGTAGACTGCCCATCGGCCAGAACATTCAATACCTCATTTTTCAGTTCAGCCGTCAACGTTTTGTGTGGGAGCAATGCCGCCATGCCAAATTTCGTGATAGACGGGAAGATGCCCTGCATACTGCCGAGTTTCACATTGCTCTGCGTTTCTCTGCGCAGTTCATCTGCCAGTGATGCCGCCACCTCGTAACGCATAGCATCCGAGATGATCACGAACACGCGGCTGTCTGCCGGACGGATGTGCTCATTGTAGAAATCCGACTGCTGCGGAATTTCCAATACGCGGCCATGCTCTGCCATCTCATCAGCACATACATCCGACCAGTTTTTGCCGAGGCCTCCCAGAAACCAGTAGGAGTACAGTCCCTCTACCTTATCTACAACATGCTTGAACAGGTCGTCCAGTTTGATATTGGAGGTTTCCAGACTTCTCTGGAAGCTCAGATGGAACAGTCGATAATAGGTGTCCATCCTGTAATAGTCCTCCGCATATTCTTTCCAGACCTGCTTTGCGTCCGGGGTATGGAACCCTGCGGAGTGCTCTTTGAAGAACTCCTGCATGTTGGCCACTTGCAACAGACCCTCGTAGAAATTTCGGAAGTACTCGTACCAGACACAGGTGCGACGTTTTTCCACCGTCTTTGTGATCACATCCACATCAATGATATGGTCACTGATCTCCGTCATCAGCTTGCTCAGGACAATCTCGTTGATGCACGGGAAACACTCCGTTGTCGCCAGATCATCAACCGTCAGTTTTTCCAGCCTCTGCGGCAGATGTGCTTCATCTTCCACATAGCGGGCCACGTCATAAAGCTGCTGCAGATCACCACTGTGCAGCCACTCCGACACCAGCTCGTAGCAGTACGCCTGATGCGGAATGGAAAGGAACTTCTCAAGCCCTGCCAGAAATTCCGGGCGCAGTGTGCGCGTAGAAGCTGTCAACAGAAGATGAATTGCCAGCTGCCCAAGATCCGGCTCTTCCTCTGCATAGCCACAGCCCTGCCGAACCATTGCCCAGAAAGCTTCTTCTGCACTATAATCCACAAAACTCTGATAGATTGGATTCTGCGCTTTATCCAACCCGCCACGAAGTACGTTCAGCAAGATTTCATTGGGCTGTGCTTTTTTCATACCGCAGAGCGCCGCCATCACGGCCATGTGCAGCTGTGCCGGAGTGGCAGGTATCTTATCCTGTGCCATGATTTTGGCACGACGAGCCTGTGCACCAAAAAACTTCCGGTAGTGCTTCACCAGCTTGCGCATAGAGGGATTGTCCAAGATATCCAGTTCCTGCATCCAGTTGGAAACAGCATCCGTCCGGTAGCTTTCGCTGTATAGTTCAATATCCAACAGCCAGTCATCCTCCTGCCGTTCGTAGGAAATGGGGCAGTAGACAACATAGTTGCTCGTCAGGTCATCCACCGACAGCATTTTTTTGACCGCAAAGGTATTGCTGCCGGTCAGTGCAACCAGCTTAGCATTTTCAAGCCGGATCTCATCCAGCTTGTCCGCATATTCATGCTCTTCATCATACCAGAAGATGATCCGGCGCTCATAAAATTCCGGCAGCGGTGCCGCAAACCGGCGGTTGAAATCTAGTACGATTTTATCTGTTTCCACAATACTTCCTCTTTACTTTACTTCGCTTGCAATTTTAGACAAACTATCAGACATTCTTTTCTCTGCCGCGGCTTTCTTTTTTGCTTGATTCCACTCTTCAAGAATCATAAAAATACATTCTTGTAGTACAGGGAAATACGTAATACAGTCATCTTCTGATAATTCATGGATGCCCTTACTGATAATTCCATAAATTGTAGAATTGCTTGTTAGCATATCTGGTAAATAATTTTTGAGCAATTGGATTCGATCGCGTACCTTTTCACTTTGATATTGATCCTCCGTAATGACTCCTTCTCCTACTGCCATATTCTTTGCATCGTTAATAAGATGCTCTATAATACGCCGAAGGTATACATACGATCCGATACCAATCCCCTGTGCATGTAACCCTATTGCACGTCGCATAGCTCGCATATCTTCTTTTGATAGAACTTTTTTATATTGATTCAGTTCAGGAAAAGCCAAATCTGCGACGGATGGAAACTGTCCAATTTTTTGTAGAGTATTATTCTCTGTCCGAACAACGTAATCCAGTCTATGTCCTTCATCCATTGCACAAACAAAGGAAAATGTCATTAGCCTCGTTGCTTTCTGCGTCTGCCAATAATTCCATCCCCATTCAGATGGTTTATCTCCCTGTTCCGTTCCGCATGATCTATGCAAATGCTGTATTTGACGCAGTTCATTAGCTAAAAATTTCTTGGTTCCAATATCTTCGCGGTATGTAATCGGCGACATAGTAAAAACACGTTCAGCTTTACACTGTGGACAGAATGAACTTATTCTTACTTCACCGGCAATTAAACTACATAATTCTTCAATATTTTCTTCCGTAACGTCAATGGTATCATATAGACCACTATTCAGTAGAAATGTCGCAAAAGCATTTTCCATTTGTTTTTTACCTCACTTAATCTTCGCCAGCACGTCCTTAAAGATCTCATAGTTATGCTTCACACCATCGTCCAGATCAAGCTTAATCATCTGATCGGCCAGCGCGTGAACTTTTTCCTCATACTGATGCAGCTCAGTGTCCTGCGCCTGCACTTTGTTCAGCTGCTTGGTCAGCTTGACACGCTCGCTGGTGCTGGTGGCAGCGGCCACCTGTTTTTCCAAACCTTCGATGGCAGTACGGTAGCGCGCCTGCTGCTCGTGGACATAATCGGTGCGGATGCGCGCAATGGTATCCGGCTGGTAGCGGTGCAGGTAGATCAGGCACTTGAAGCCATTTTTCTTACCGCTGTCAAACAGCCAGTAGATGGGGCGCTTCTGATAAATTTTGCAGTGGTCGGTATAGAAATCGTTCAGGAAGTAGTTGCGGATGACCTCTTTCGGCTGGCCTTTGCCGCCAAGCGCCTTAGCGATGAACAGGAGATTATCCTCCAGCGAGCTGTCACCGTATACCACCCGCACAAACTCCACAAAGTGGCCCATCATGTCATCTTCAAAGTATTCGTCGTCACAGATGGGAATAATACCGTCTGCATCCGGCTTATAGATATTGTATTTGCCATCATCCCATGTACCGCCTGCGTAGGCAAGGCCATCATAGGTGGGAGAGTAGCGGCCAAACATACAGCCCACAGCGTAGGAGATAAAGGAGCGCACATCCCGGCCAAGGTCCGCTTTGCGCACGGTCACATCCTTATCTTCTACTTCCGGGGTCAGTTCATCCTGCAAGCCGTAAATATCAATAAAAATGCGGTTCAGTTCTTCCTCGTTGGCTTTCAGTCGGTTAAAGCGATCATCGCATTCCGCCTGCCACTGGTTAAAGGCTTCGGAAATAGTGGAAACATTACGGAGCAATGGGTGTTTCTTAAAGTCCCAAGAGGTTTCAAAGGAGTTCCAGTCACTTGCCACATTTTTAATGTTTCTATCTACCAATATTTCTATATTATCGTCATGGATATCTGCACTCATAGGAATATTCATAATGTCTCCAACTTGTATATTTACAGTCGGATTAAACATGTCGATAATTCTCTGTGCAACTTTAGAATTCAAAATTGCCAAAACGATGGGTTGCTCTTTCAATGAAGGCATTATTCCGCATGATGCGGATTCCATAATGAATCCCTCTGGCATATATCTTGCTGAAAATCGCCCTGTTGTGATTTTGGACCAAGTAATTCCTTCATGGAAATACAAATCTGTATTAAACAATCTTCTTGACCAAGACTTGGTGTTGGGATCTTTGGGATTATGTGTTACCCAATATTTAATTTCTTCTCCATCATTATTCCAATTCATCACATAGTCAAAATTCCCATACCATCTCTGAAAACCGCCACCTTTCAATGTAGGAATCCACTTGTAACCTTTTCCATCATAGTTTTTTGATATATGAAAACCAATCGTCCTAGAATCAACTTCTTGCCATATTCTCAAGAAACGCGAATTATCTCCCGTACTTGAGCCTGCAAGTGTCCTATATAAATCTCCAAGTTTTGGCATTCTTTCAAAGTCAGAAATAAGTTGTTGACTTCCCCAATAAATCACTCCATTTCCAGGAATCTTTCCAAAATCTTCCTGATTTACAGTGTAGCGATTTTCCCCTGCAAGGAACATATCTTCCTTTCCCTGCTGAGAGGTCGGCTCAATCAGACGGCAGTAGATACCCTTATACCCCTCTACATAGTTTGCGCAGCGTACAAAGGCGGTGGTCTGCACCACCTCGCCGCCGATTTCTTCAAATGCTCGTGCGCCCAGATGTGCCATGCTGACGGTTTCAGTCAGCATCATCTTCTCCCGCAGTTTTGCAAAGCTGGACAGGAACATCCATGCGTGTTGGGTGATCATTGCCTGATAACCGTTCTGTTTTGCCATACGGGAGCATACTTCAATAAACACGGCAAACAGATCGCTCTTGCTGTCCGGGTAGTATTTTTTCACATACTCAGATAAATCCGAGTTCATATTAGATGCACCCATATACGGCGGATTGGTAACGACCACATCGTATTTTTGTGCCAGCGTCTGCGCTACCCGCACCAATGGGAGTAATTTTTTGCGAATACTCTCTCGATGGAACGAGGACTCGTCTGCCACCTCGTCAAACCGGGCATAGAGGGCATCCCAGTCCTGCGGGGGGATGGTAAGGATGGAGCCGTACTCCTTGGCATCGTAAAGCTGGGTGAGGATAGTGTGCATAGCATCTTTCAGTTCCGGCTTGCTGTTGCAGAAATACTCCACATCTGGCTTTTCGATGCGGTTGCTCTCCTCAATGGCATACACATGAGGCTGGGTGGTGTGGCTGAAAAAGCGGCGGTCGTACCGGCGGGCCTTCATCATCACCGCAAAATAGGCCAGCTGGGCGGCGCGGTCGTCAATATCCAGACCATAGAGGTTGTTCTGCAAAATGCTGGTCACGGCATCGCGGGGCGTGTAGCCGTAGTTCTCGTAGATCTGCATCAGTACATCGAATAGGTAAGCAAGGATATGACCGCTGCCGCAGCAGGGGTCGATGACCTTGATCTGTTCCGGGGTCAGGTCGGCATACTGTTTGCTGATCTCGGACAGTTGGGCCTGTACCTGCGGCTCCTGCTGGGCTTCCTCCAGATAATAGTGCCACTTGGTGTCCTCCGGGTCACGGTTTCCGGCAGTATAAGCAGCCTGTTCCTCCGGTGTGGGCAGCAGCTGTGTTTTGGTGTCCGGGTGACCCTCCACCCACAGGCGTCCAAGGCTGTTTTCCACCATGTACCGCACGATCCAGTCCGGGGTAAAAAGCTGGGTCGCCGCCGGGATGTTGTCCTTGCTGATCTTGACGTTTTTCTTGAGGGCAGCAAACACCTCGTCCTTTTTCTCGCTGTTGTAGTACTGATACAGCCAGCCAATAATCTGGACGGCATCCTGCCAGTTGTCCTCCGGGACCTGGGAGATCATCTGCTCAATGACGCTGCCCTCCCGGAGCAGGTTGTCCGGCAGAAGCAGTTCCGTGTAGTCCGCAATGGTCTGGAACATTCCGGGCAGAATGCTGTTCAGCGCGTTGCATTGCACGATGAGCAGGTATTTGTACAGTTCTTCGGTCTGCTCGGTCTCTTTCAGGGCGTAGACTTTGTCCTTATCCAGCTTATCCAATTCCAGATGCAGGGCTTCGGCCAGAATCTGGGGCTTGAACGCATTGTTTTCATCCGTAAACACGCGCACATGGCTGGGCAAATAGCCGTTGACCTCCATGAACCGCAGTGCCGAGAAGCGGTTGAACCATGTATACGCCACCTCTTCCATAACCTGCTGGTAGCCTTTTTCGTTGATCTGTGCAATCAGTGCCCTGCGCTGCTGCATCTCTTCTGCAGACAACACTTTGCCGTTGATGCTATCAGCACCGGCGTCCACCATTTCCATTTCCGTAATGCCGTACTGTTGAGCTTTCTGCGCCACGCGGGAGAGCAGTTCTTTCCGTGCCCAGACCGCATATTTCTTGATGGCGTTTTTATCCATACTCACACAATCCCTTTCAGTTCTTTTCTGTCTTCTGCGGTTAGTCGATTTTCAAATGTGAGGAAATTATAATACGCTAAAAAAAGCTGAATACAGTCCATTCTGCGAACTTTTCGGTGAAGCATTCCATGGTCAACAAAGTTTCGATTCATAACGGCAGGCTGCTCCTTGAAATCATTTCCGTTAGCATAAAGCACTGCCAATGCACAAAAAAGATTTTCTCTCGTCAAATTGCTGAAAAACCAAACTTTAATATCATCTTCATGAACTTCATTATACTTGTTATTGATTCTATTGACAGCAGCAGCCCCACTATATCGAGCAAGCTTTCTTTTAGTCTTTTTCGCTGATTCCAGATTCTCTTTTTCGGTTTTGGGACCGCCCTGCAACCGAATAAGTCTTCCATCGATTAGGGAATACAACATCATCGCACATGACTTGTAGCAACGATTATCGAAGTCCTTAATCGCCTCCTCAAAATCGCTTCTTTTGATCTTTTCAACGGAATCAAACGCTTTCCAGAATTCTTCCATTTGCTTTTTTGTTCTGAAGCAACTTAGGGCCTTTTCGTTTGCTTCCTTGCTTGAAGTTGGTGCAGTGTTGAAATATTTGAAATTAGCATGCGGAATAACCGTCCATCCATAAGCACCCCACTGGCGGTATGCCTCAATCCGTTTCTTCTTCGCTTCTTCAGAAAGACCCGGAATAGCGATGACATTCCAGTCAATTTTGGTGTTTATGATTTGCCCTAAATTGGCCTGAATTTCCTTCAGATTCCGTATGAATGTAGGAGATTCCCCCATTATGGTTGCGGCTATTGAGGCAACAGATTTGCTTATAGATAATGATTCCGAATTGACTATCGGCTGAACTAACCTCAAGAAATTGGAAGTTCCAGCAACGTTACCGATTGTTTTGGCCAGTTCAAAGACTTCTTTGTGATTTGTCGTAGCAATTCCAATGCTCTGTATAAGATCGTGGTATGGATTCATCCTCTCGGAGAGCCCTAACATCTGAATTTGTTCGAGAGCCTTTTTTATAGAGCTAAAATTATTTTTCTCGATTTCATCCATATAGCAATCCTCTGTTCTTACCTATCATCATCCTGCGCTCCAAATACACCATCTAACATTTCGTCAAACTCCCTGTCTGTGGCAAATGTTTCCACATCAAACTTTTCTAACTCATCATAAGAAACTGTTCTATCTTTCGAATAAACAAACTTTGCCGCCACCTTACAAAGATAAAATTCAGCAATAGTCAATAAAACAGATGACACAATCACCAAAGCAACATTCATAAATTGCGGATACTTACACTCCGGGCTGAACGCTGCGATTCCGTATCCAATCACAAGATCGAAAAAAGCAACAATATTCAGATAGATTGCGTGTGCACTTCTTTGCAGTTTTTCACAGGGGAGAACACAGTTGTTATCATTATCCCGTTTAACTGTATTGGATCCAGGAAAGCAACTTCGTATAACAGCTTCTCGACTTCCGTTAATATTATTCAAGAGTAAAACCAATGCTCCTGCAACTTGAAGGGCCAGCATTGCAATAAAAGCCATTTGTCAAATCCCCATTTAGTTCAACTTGATCTCGTCGCAGCCGTCCAGTAGATTCTGAAGCTGGCAGCGAATCTTCTCCACATAAGCATCGATATCCGCATCATCCCGCAGGGTCTTGGCAGGGAAGAGAATCTGGCGGCTGTAAGATTTCACCTTTTTCTGCCTTGGTGCCGGAGTAACAACATCCTTCTTTTCTGCGGCCGGCTTTGGTGCTGGTGGCATCAGTGCAATCTCAATGCTGCTAACAGCATCATCCTTGTACTTGCTCAGCGGGATAATCATACCGTCCAGCAATGCAATGCTCTTACATTCGTTGATCTTCGTCTTGTACCCGTCAAAGTAGGTGTCAGATTTGCGGATAATGTCCATCGCCTTGGGATCGCCGTCGGCGGCAGTGTGGGTGGCTTCCATACACTGACGTACAGTTTCTAGGATCTCAGAGCGTTTGCCATCCAGCATCTGGTCATGGGCAGTACGCACCGTTTGCATCAACCCATTCAGCTCCGGAATGCGCTTGTAGTTGAACTTCTGCCCAAAAGACGGTACGGTAATGATGAGCCGGATCTTGTTCAGAGCATCGTTTGCCGCTGCATCCTGCGTAATACGGTCCAGATCCGCCTGCATCTCGTGTTCCAGCCGTGCGGCATCATCAAAGGTGCTGACCTGGCTCTTGAAGAAGGTCTCTACGTTGCCCATGGCATCTTTCTGATCAAAGAGGTCGTTCTCTTTCTTGAGCAGATAGTCGATCAGCGCGATGTTGTCCTTCTTCTGGTTCAACACTTCCTGCGTTGCAGTAATAGCGTTGTGCACTATTGTCTGATCCGGGTACTTGTGGGTACCATCGTACTTCTCGTTCAGTTTGTTATAATGCTGCAGCTGGTTTCCGAACTCATCGGCAATAAATTTAACCAAACCATCTTCGTCCGCAGGAACATCCATGACATCGAAATAATCCCGCAGAAGGTCCCGCACAGCCTTCATTTTGGTTGCCGATACCACCACGCGCTTGCTAATGGATGTTTTACCAACCTCACTCTTTTTGCGGAGCATGTCAGGTAATTTGGCGTTGTCCGGCTGGATGGTAGTGCCTGCATATTTGATTGTTACCTTCTGGTTCACGATCAAACGCGCCACCACATAAGCAATGTCGATTTCCTTCCAGCCATAGGGTATACTGCTGAACTTGCTCTGTACATCCGCCATCGAGGTAGGCAAATGCTTCATCGCCTGCATTTCAAGATATTCTTCCACAGCTGCTTCCGCATCTCGGTTGGGGTCAGCTTCTGCAAAAACGACATCTGCACCAGAAAGCACCGCCATAATTTCGGCATCGGTATCTGCGTTTTTTCCGATCAAGTCCAACTTGCTGTAAACATGCGAGACCAGATATTCCATCGTCTGGTCAATTTTGGCCTTAGCATTGCCGCTCTTAATGTCCAGATGTTCACCATCGGCGTAAAATTGTGCGTTTTCAATAGCCTTTACCAGAGCTTCGCTGGCTTCAGCTTCATACTTGGTTGCTTCTTCCTGTTGGCCACGGATAATATCCTGAGCACTCTTGGGCATCTGGCTGACATTCCGCTGTTTGACATATTTGCGGATCTTCATGGATGCTTCCAGCGATTCATAATACGGTGTATCGCCCAAAACCACAATGGCTTCACTGCCCTTGGAGCTGTTCATCAGGCGGAATTCCGTTTTTTCCGTTGCATCCGAAGCTGCTGTCAAAAAGCGCAGACGCATGCCGCCTGTAGCGATACCATACATGGTGTTATCCACCATTTGGTCAAACGGGAAGTCGCACTTGCCATAGCGGAACTTTTTTGCATCATAGATCATACCAAAAACAATCTTTGCAATGTCCCCAACAATAGCGCCCGTATCCACCTGTGTAAGGTTGATTTCTTTTTGGATGTCCTGTTCTTCATCCGTCAGGAAGTTGTAGGTGTCACCAGTACGGCCGATGTAGTTCTGTCCCATCAACCGATCCAAGCTGCCGCGCAGCTTTTCGCGCATAGCAACCTTTTCCAGACGAATGTCGTCCGCCATCAAGATCACAAGGTTGTCCAAGTTGGCCGGAATATCCTCATTGACATACCGGATCAGATAGAGAAGTTTCAGAACATCCACGTCCATTGGCTCCAGACCATCGTGATTTTCTACAGCTTTGCTGCAGCGGTCAATCACGTTGCGAATAGAACTGTCCAGAAAAGAATGTACAGTATCATAGAAGCGGAACAGTGGCACCAATGCAAACTCGTTCTGTTTTTCCACTTTCTGGGCTGCTTCCTGGAAACCGCTCAGCATGGAACGCTCGCCGCCAGAGAAGTGCTTACCCGCATTGCCGTGTTTGCGGATCTCCACAAAAATTTTCTGCATGATAAGGAACTGGTACGGAACAAACGGAAAATCCTCTGCAAATTGTGCAGGGCCAGAGAATCCTTTGATGTCCGGCATTGCGTTGGTAAAGCTAAACAAGTTGCGCATCCCAGAGTTTTCTTGCTCATAGACTGCATCCAGCGTTTTTTCTGCTTCTGGAGTTTTTTTCAGAATGCGCTTCTGGATTACTTCGTCTACGGAAGAGGAAGAAAGGCTCAGACGAGTTTTGAAACGAGCCTGGATCCGAGAGAATTCATCTGCGCGTACCTTGATGATCTCATCAATAGCTTCCTGTCCGGTACAGACCACCCAGACTTTTCCTCTGCATTCACTGCCGATTTTTTCCACCAAAGACTGCAGATTCAGCAGCATATCCGTGTCCGTGCCAACATACTGACCCGCTTCGTCCACCATAAACAGAAGGCGGAAGTTTGCAGGTTTTGTGCTGACGTATGCATTGATGTCGTCTACAAGCTGTGAAACAGAGAGTTCCGTTGCGCTCTTATCGTTAAACCAGTTATTTGCATCTTCTTCACTGATGTCCAATGCTTCCGCCAATGCAGGTTTAATGACCTTTCCATTGAATGCAAACGCCTTGCGCACTTCTGCCCAGGGCTTGCCCTTCTTTTCTTCAACCAGACGGCAAAATTCATCCATCTTGCCCTGCTGCGTAATGTACTGCTCCAGCATAGCAACTTTAAGATTGCTGCCAAAGAATCCCAGATGATTATAGAACACCTTAGCAAAAACACGTAAAACGGCTGTTTTGTCCTTATTGATAGAGCCTTCATAATCGATATTAAACAGAATCGTCTCGGTTTCACCTTTGGTTGCACGATCCACCTGCATAAAGGTACCAGGGTCATCCTCAAATTTCTTGCGGAAGCGCTCCACCGTACGAACGCCATTAACCTCTTTGTTTTCCAACAAGTATGACAACATTTTCAAGAAGTGAGATTTACCGCTGCCAAAAAAACCGGAGATCCAGACTCCTGTATCTGCCGTTGGTTCGTCAAATGCTTCTGCATAGGTATTGAAAAAGTCTGCAAAATGCCGCTTCAGCTCTCGTGTAATAACGTACTCGTTCAGTTCCTGTTCCAGGACCTTGTTCTCGTCCTCGTCAACCTTGACAACACCGTTAATTTTACGGTTGATGTCTTCTACAAACATATTCTGTATAACCAAAGCTCTATTTCCCCCTTCACACAACGTTAAATGCACGATAGTAATTGTTCGGCTTCAGACAGTTGAACAGCCGCAGCTGCTGGTCGTTAAATGTTCCCGGGTAAAACACAAGCACCGGCCTCTCTGCAAACAATGATGCCTCCAGTAACGTATGAATTCGCATAAATGGAAACGCTTCTCCAACGCCAGTCAAAACTAGTACTTCTCCCGGCTGGAACGGCTCGCTCTGAATTTTCTGTACAATTTCATCGACTCCAATTGTCGATTGAAGCTGTTCCAACAGATAATCATGGCCGTCCTCTTCTTCCATATCGGGGATTGCATCTAAAATATCCATGCCTTCACAAATCCCTAGGAAGATTTGATATAAATTACAGATCCGCAACTGACAGCCCAGTGTCATATCTGTAGATAGCTGTTCAATGAAATGTCGAACCGCCATTTCATCTCTCGGTTCATAGCAGAAGATACGAATATTTACTTCATTGCTAAGACCTTTTCCTTCTAGGAAATCTTGACTCTGAATCATCTGCCGAACGTTATCAAGGCGTTTTTGTATGTCACCCATTAAATTTTCCTCACTCAAAACGGTTAAATGCGGGCAATACCGCCTGATCCCCATTTGTAAGAATCACATTTTCCAATTCCGGATAAAGCCAAACCGGGTTCAAATGGCCTGCTTTTATACTATCCAGATAATCATTTTCTCTTAAAATTCGATTTAGAACCGATTTCAGCTTTTTGACTGTAGATTCGCTCCAATCTGCGATAGCATCATTTTGCTCTTGTAATCTTATGAAGAAACTTGTCATGTCAAGTTTTCCATAGCTGAAATCTTGGTTTCGATATTTTTCTCCAATAACTGTTACCATAAAATCCCAGACAAGTCTATTATCCTTCATAATCGCGTAAAGACAAATTTGTTTTGCCTCTTCCACGGAATGCTCTGCAATATTCCGAAGCAGTTGTTCACTATTCAAAAGATTTAGCCGCCGATAACACGCCCGAACCATACCAGCTGTCATGCGTTCAGTTGGATACTGGAAGAGATTATTGGCGGCAATTATTTGTATCATTGATGCAAGATCCTCTCCTTGCACCATTTGCTTCGCTACAATTCGCATTTCGTGGAATAAAAACTGTTCTCTTGTCAGAGAAGCCTTATATCCACTTTCTTGTGCTCTGTTTGTATTCTGCATTGCTTATGCAACTCCCATTTATAACTTTTGATACGCCCAATAGCGACCATCTCTCACTCTCTCTAGTTTACCTTCTTTTACAAAAGAAACTAGAATTCGATTTGCCGTTGCTGAAGAGACTTCCAGCAACTGTTGCACATCACTGTTATGAATAATCTTCTCTTTTTTCAAGTATTTTTCAAGAATATTCCATCGATTTTCTTTTCCACTTGTAGGCATCATGCTCTTTTCGAAGTTTTCTGGGATTACACTCAAAAGTGCTTCTTCAATCACACTTAGCATAAATTCAATAAATGCAGTTCCTTCACCTTGGGCATTGGATGTATTGATAGCCTCATAATACTCCTGCTGATGATCATGAACAATAGACTCCACCGGAAGCCATGCAAACAGCGGATTCCATCTGGAGAGCAGTAGCGTATGCCAAAGCCTTCCGATTCTTCCATTTCCATCTGCAAACGGATGGATTACTTCAAATTCATAGTGAAACACGCAACTTTTGATCAGCATCGGAAGCGGGCTGTCCTCTGTCCATTTGAGCAGTTCTTCCACCAGAGGAGGCACATACTGCGGTAGTGTTCCAAAATGAAGTACATTTCCATGACTGTCAACCACACCTACTGGCTTTGAGCGAAACACACCATCTTCTTGAACCAGCCCTCGCATCATCACATGATGAGCCAACAGTAAGTCTTCCACTGAGTATGGATTCAATTCATTCAAATGGTCGTAAATTTCATACGCATTCTTCACCTCCGCAATGTCTTTTGGCGGTGCAAGGACACGTTTTCCTGATAGTACAGCCGTTACCTGCTCTAAGGATAGTGTATTTTGTTCAATTGCAAGAGAGGAATAAATTGTTTTAATCCGATTCTGCCTACGCAGAACAGGGTCAGATGAAAGATGTTGTGTTGAGCTCACTTTTCCAACAAGTTCACAAATCTCCATTACATCTGTGAGAATTTTTTCTGTAATTGTAAATGGCGGTTTTTTATTCTGCATCTGTTTTTCCTCCCCTCCATTCTAATTAATTATATCATTTCATCGCTCATTCATCAATCACACTTTGCACAAGTGATTGATGAATTTTTCAGCGATTATGCCACTTCTCCAAATCTCTTTTAGCTACCTTCATGCCGGTCTGGCATTTTTATCTCTAGCTTTCTCAAATTTCCATTTTTCACCCAGATATAATAATCATGATCCAAAGCC
>OGRF01001410.1_pt1 | contig 15983 bp, 17 predicted proteins | sample 1553381 | NCBI WGS metagenome assembly OGRF01 (sample SAMEA2580060, study PRJEB22360) | human gut metagenome | biome: human gut; feature: human-associated habitat; material: faeces | place: Denmark | collected 2008/2010
TAGCCTGCCTATTCCATGCTTGCTCACGTTGCTTACACGCATTGAATATCAATATACCATATACTATAGTAAAAAGCATACAAGCAACTAGTACTCCTATCCTGATAATATTCTTTCTTTTAACTATATATGTCGTATTCATTATTTGGACCCATTATTTCTTTAAATCAAATCTCGTTATCAGATTGTCTGTAAACACGTCTGTTGCAAGAAATATTTTTTTTACTTCATCCACCCAAATTCCACAAACAGGCTTGCTAAGTTCATAACACTTTACAGGTAATCCAGTCAATGTAAAGGTATAAAGTTTACTGCCTCCGTCAGGCAAATGTATTCCTTGTTTCTCACTCCGGGCAATTTCCTTGAAGGAAATCCCCTGAAAAACTGCATAAATCAAATGTTCTGTTACTTTCACATCGTGGAAGCCCATAATGCCGATAGGTAAGCCATATCCTTGTGATATATGAAACAGGGGTTCCCCATGTGGACCGTAATAAACATAGTGTTCTCCGGTCTTTAGATTAAATATCTCCATGACTTCGCCCAACTGAGTTACCATGGCCAGCACTCCGTTTTTCGGATTGTAATCCATGAAACTGCGCCATGCCTGCGCCAAAGCAGTCTTTCCGGAGTCATCCATACTTCTTTCGCTGGGTATGGAGCCTATGCTTTCTTTAATCTGGCCATGAGCATCCAATACATGGTAACGGTAATTGCCGGTATAGTCTGTTACCAGAAATCCATCAGCAGTCTTGCAGAAGTCCAAAGTACGTATGAGTCTGTCATCCAAAGATATTTCTTCCGCGCGTTCCGCATTACAATTTGATATTCGCCAGCGTGTTATCTGACGACGGTTAGAGTCAAGAACCCAAACGGAGTCAGGAGAACAGATTCTAACGCGTTCGGCAGAAAGTATCTCTTCCGGTCCTTCTCCGCGCCTACCGAATGAAGTGACATATCTCCACTCCGGATAGGTGAATGCATGGAGAAAGCAACTGTCAGGATGCAGGTCGAGAACAACCGCAAGACTATCCATTATTTCCACCCGGTAAGGATAGCGCAGGTAAACACTATCACAAGAGATGGCTTTCGCCTGCGACAGAGTTCTCACTTCCGGAAAATCCGTATAACGAGGATACACTTCTTTGGACACGGAATTACATCCCCCAAAAAACAAAGTTGCAATGGAATATATCAAGATAGAAGTAAGATTATTTTTCATAAGACAATGTCATTAAAATAACGTGAGTTCGAAATAACGATAAATATATTTCTCTGAAAATTAGAAGCATAGCAATAAAATCATTAAATTTATAGTGCTTAATTATAACACTTAAACGATAACCGCTATGTTTCCAGAGTTTAAAGTTACAGAGATTTATTGTATGGCCGATGATTTTTGCAAGGAATTTGAGTTGCAACAGAAAAAACATATGATTGAAGACAAGAGACAGCAACATCGTAACAAGGCCAACCGTATGAGTGATGCTGAGATTATGGTTATTCTTATCCTGTTTCACTCTGGCAGTTTTCGCCGCTTCAAGTATTATTACAAGGAATATGTCTGTAAACATCTGAAGTACCTTTTCCCACGACAGGTTTCCTATAATCGTTTCGTAGAACTGGAGAAGGAAGTACTGCTGGGAACCAGTACTGGTATCAGTTTTGTTGACTCGACTCCTTTACGTATCTATCGTAACCAACGAATTCTGATTTATAAGACATTCGCAGGACTTGCCAAGCGTGGAAAATGTTCCATGGGGGCTTCGTTTCAAGTTACACCTGATAATCAATGATAAAGGTGAGATTCTCAACTTCATGTTCACACCTGGAAATATGGATGATTGTGAACTTTAAAACAGGGTAGATTCTTGGAAAACATTATGGGAAAACTATGCGCAGACAAGGGATATATCGGACGAGCTTTGTTTGAAAATCTCTTTCTTAACGGAATACAGCTGGGCACTAAAGTTAAAAACAACATGAGAAATTCCCTGATGAGCGTTGCTGACAAGATTTTGCTCAGAAAAAGAGCCTTGATTGAGATATTTACTATTAATGGCGAGCAGTACATAATAAAAGATCCGGAATGTCTATTTCCCTGAAAGACATACAGAACCTGTTTGGAACTATTACGAAAATTATTCTTTCTTCAATATCAAAGAGTTATTACTCTCATTTTGGGGAGAATGATATGAACGAATATTTTACAGAACACCAGATAAAAACAGTCAGTTATCCCTTCCATCAAAGATAAATCCCAATCCTGATTTGCCAGCCGCATTTATCCCTTTTTTTCAGGTGAATTTTCTTTATGGCTATCGCCATGAAAATTCACCTGAAAAAGAATGCGGCGGCAAACGGATTAGAATTAAAGAAAAGATTACAGGGATTAACTGCGACCGACGTGACGCATAGCCGTAAACCAAAGGCGGCTATTCTTATATTCCATTTATGACATCAAAAATACTGTGAAAATTCACCTTCCTCAATAACAAAACATAGTCTGCTTATCAAATCCCGAAATAAGACAGGGATTTCAGCTCCCTCCGATCTGCATAGTCCGGTGGCTTCGCCATGACATCTGATGTCATATTATGAACTTTGATGATAGTCTCTTGTGTTCCACAACCTTCTATTCTATTTTTGCACCAACCACTTAAACTAATGATTATGGAGATAGTGAACATAGAGGCCAGCGCATTTATGGAAATGAACAACATATTGTTCAAGATAGAAAAACAACTGAAAGGACTGAACTCTTCCAAATCCGATTTGAGTGAATGGTTGGATAATCAGGATGTATGTATTCTTATGAATATATCAGATAGAAAGCTATTGTCTTTAAGGCAGAAAGGGCTAATCCCCTTCAGTCGTATAGACAGAAAGGTTTATTATAAAAAAGAAGATATTCTAAACTATATGAGGAATAACCTTAAAACATATACAAATAATGGAAAGGGGACAGCAGGTATTGAATAAGGATAGTAATGAGGTCAAGAGATTTATTGAAGCCATGGAAGGTATATCCAAAATGTTGGATGCAAATTCTTTAATCTACAGACCTATATTAGATGGAAACCGCTATATAACAGAACAAGAGTTATCAAAGGCTCTCAAAATAACCAAAAGAACACTCATTGAATATAGAATGAATGGAAAATTGCCCTATTACAAAATAGGAGGAAAGATTCTGTATAAGGAACAGGAAATTATAGATATATTGGAAAGAAACAAAGTTTTGGCATTTGAATGAAATTTTTTAAATTACTAATAATCAAAAGCTAAACTTTATGCAAAGAACGTGTAACCACTCTAAATAACTATATAAATATTTGGAGGAATAGAACCGAACACTTACCTTTGTAAAGTCAAAGGATGAGTAACGAGAATCTATCGAAAATTAGTGAATTTGGCATATGGCTGATTCAGTGGTTCGGGGATTTTTCCAAAGATATTAAAGTGTTGCAAATTAGGACTTTGAATAGTATTATTCGATTCCTGGTGGCACCACTTTGAAGAAAAGCAAAAGACAGTAAAATCCTGATTTCCAAGCGAAATCGGGATTTTTTATTTTTCCCCGACACGCAAAAAACGGCAAAATATTACCGTTCGAGGTGGAGCAAAAGTGGAGATAAAAGGAATATTGCAACCAGTCACCGTAGAACAACGCATTCCGTTAAAAGCGGGGTATCAGGTAGTCTATAACTTGGAAATGATATTTGCGCTTACCTTTCAAATTAATACTTATCCGACCCAACAATTACGTGAGTATATAATCAGCAGACTGTTCCAATCTGAAAAGTCAATGATTATATGCATGATGAATGGTAATCATAAATCATATCTAAAATGCTGATAAATATTGATTTCATTGTTTCATTCGGATAATAAGCCGCAAATTTTGCGGTTAATTATCCGCAAAACTGTATATTTGCAGAAAACAGTGATGCCTATGTATATACATGAACATAAAGAATGGCCTTCCTTTTTGTGGAACAAGGAACTTGCCGGTGAGAAACTGAACAAGGTAAATAAGGCTGTCGGTTATCTGATGGGACGCCTTAGTGTAATCGGTTTTAACGACAAGATGTCTGCCGTAGTTGAATCCATCTCTCATGACATCATTGCATCATCAGAAATTGAAGGAGTGGAATTGAACAACGAACAGGTACGTTCATCTGTAGCCCGCAAACTCGGAGTACAACTACCGAATCCGACCGAATCTTCACGGTATATAGACGGAGTAGTGGAAATGGCACTTGATGCAACTGTCAATTTCAACAGTCCGCTTACCAATGAAAGACTCTTCGGCTGGCACAACTGCCTGTTTCCTACCGGATGGAGCGGTCCAACAAAAATAGAGGTAGCCCGACACCGCAGCGGAGAGATGAAAGTTATTTCTGGAATGTTCGGTCGGGAAAAGGTACATTATGTAGCGCCTGCTCCTGAAAGAATAGACGAAGAAATGAATCGGTTTCTGGACTGGTTCAATTCAGATGCACATAACGGCTATGTAAAATCGGCGATAGCCCATTTGTGGTTTGTCTGCATCCACCCTTTCGATGACGGAAACGGACGAATCGGACGAGCCATTGCTGATATGGCACTTTCACAAGCCGAAAACTCAAAGATGCGTTTCTTCAGTATCTCCCATCAGATAAACAAAGATAAAAAACAGTATTACGACATATTGGAGAAAACACAGAAGGGAGATTGCGAGATTACTGAATGGATCATCTGGTATCTTGACTGTCTGCTCCGTTCTGTCGAGCAATCCGACGAAACATTATCGAAGGTTCTTAACAAGGCTATATTCTGGCAAACACATGCCGAAACAGTCCTGTCCGAACGACAACGTGAAGTCTTGAATTTATATTTGGACGGTTATCCCGGCAAACTGACGACTAAGAACTGGGCAAAACGTGTAAAGGTATCACCAGATACAGCAGCACGCGATATAAAAGATTTGGTAGAAAAGGGTATTCTGATACCCCAGCAGGGGCGGGTTCGTGACGTATTCTACGGAATCCGGTGCAGTGAGTCTATCCTTGTCATTCCCATGCCTGAAGATGTATAATTGTTCATCATGCAAGCATAAAGGCTGTGTGACATCGGTTCATCCAGACCGGCACACAGCCTTTATGCTTATCTTTTATTTACTACTCATATATGCTTCCCTATAATTCTCCAGTCTATGGAGATAGAACATATGACTTATACCGTAACAAATATAAAACCGAAAAAGAAGCGATAGATAATAATGGAGCACACAAAAGATAAGCAATTGAAAATAAATAGATTACAGCAAACATTTGAAACAATTTGAGCGAATGGGTGAAGGGAAAGCAACAGGATACACAAGGGAAAAGTACCCTGCAAAGCCTATATGACTCCCAACAGACTATTTATTTCGCCAGTAACCGGCGACTCAAATAGCGTACCGGATACCACACAGAAAGAAAACCTACTGCCAGAACGGTAAAGAAAATCAACACGACATCTTCCCAGTGTACGCTGACCGGATAGGCATCGACAATGAAACTGCCGGAAGCTCCCAGTGAAATCAGTCCGAAGGTCTGTTGCAACCAGCAGAGTAATACCCCCAACACAATACCGGCCACGGCTCCGATGAACGAAATCAGTCGCCCCTCGAAGAGGAAGATACGCACAATCTGCCGGTCGTTGGCTCCCAAATTGCGCAGAGTAGTCACATCGTCACGCTTGTCGATGATGAGCATGGACAGGGAGCCAATGACATTGAAACAAGCTATCATCAGGATAAAGGTCAAGAAAAGGTAGGAGATGAATTTCTCGATTTTCATGATACGGAACGTGTCGGCCTGCTGCTCGTAACGGTCGAGCACACGGAAACGCTCTCCCAACTGTGCTTCCAGTTTACGTTTGAAGGCATCCACATCGGTACCTGACTTCAGCTTCAGGTTGATGGCACTGACTTCGGTGGTGTACTGAAACAGCTTGCGGGCAAACTGCAGGGAGGTAATGATATAAGACCCGTCATATTTCTCCTGGTTCACGGCAAACACCAATCCGGAAGAAAACAGGTTCCCTCCAGTAAAAGAAGTAGACGGATTGGCCATGTTCACCTTCGCTCCACGCTTGGGAGCATACACCTCGAGTGGATCGAGAAAGCGGATACCGGTACCCAAATTGGCCAGCAACTGCACGCCGGGAATGGCATAATCCACCACTTCATCATGCAGCAACAGGTCTCCCTTTCCAAAAAGGATGGTGTCAATCGGGGTCAGTTCGGTGAAATTGTCTTCCACGCCCTTAATCACGGCCATGGCCTGCCGCCCCTGATACTGCACCAAGGCATTGTCTTCCAACGATTCACATACCAGGGCCACTTCGGGCATTTTCCGGACAGCCGCGATAGACTTGTCCTGTCCGTCGAAGACTTTCCCAGCGGACGGAATAATTTTAAGTTCCGGATCGAAAGCCGTAAACAGGTTTGACACCAGGTCCTGAAAACCGTTGAACACGGACAAGGTACATACCAAGGCCAGGGTGGCAAGCGCCACTCCGCACACCGAAATACCGGAAATCACATTGATGGCATTGTGTGACTTCTTGGAAAACAAATATCGCCGGGCTATGTAAAAAGGGAAATTCACCGCTATACCTTATTAATATATACTATTACATAAAATAAAAACCCACAGAAGCACCAGGCACTGTCGTCCTCTTCTTCTGTGAGTGTTTACCAGAATTTCACATGTACTTATTTCTTCAACAATTCGTCAATCTTCTCCGCGTAATCCAGCGAATCGTCTACAAAGAACTTCAGTTCCGGAATGATACGCAGCTGATGGCGTACCCGGTTACCAAGTTCAAAACGGATGGACTTCATGTTGGCATTGATGTTCTTCACGATTTCTTCACTTCTCTCCGAAGGGAAGACGCTCAAATATGCACGCGCATAACTCATATCGGGACTGATGCGGACAATGCTGACCGAAACCAGCACTCCCGGCATGGATTTAGTCTGCAAAAGGAAAATTTCGCTCAGTTCCTTCTGAATAAGGCGGGCAATCTTGTTTTGTCTGGTTGTTTCCATATTACCTCTTTTATTTTTTACGTATGATAGTCAGACCGTCGCGCAAAGGCAGGATAACTTTCTCCACCCGTGTATCGGCAGCCACCAGGTCGTTGAACTTCTTGATACCGATGGTCTGCGTGTCCGTGTGATGCGGTTCCTCGAGCACATGCCCGTCCCACAAGGTGTTGTCGGCTATGATATAGCCGCCGGAATGCATCTTCTGCAGAATCATCTCGTAGTATTCCACATAGAAACGCTTGTTCCCGTCGACAAAGGCCAAATCGAACACGATGTCCATACCGGGTACTATCTGCAGGGCATCTCCAATGTAAAACCGGATTTTATCGGAATACGGAGAATTTTCCAGCCATGGACGGGTGAAGTCTTCCTGCTCGTCGTTGATTTCGAAAGTGTGGAGCATGGCTCCCTCTTCCAGACCTTCTGCCAGACAAAGTGCAGAATATCCGCTGTAAGTACCTATCTCAAGCACCTGTTTCGGACGTATCATCTGCACGAACATCTTCAGCATTCTTCCCTGCAAGTGACCCGAAGCCATACGGGGACGCAGGAGTTTCACGTGCGTCGCCCGGTACAGCGCTTTCAGGTAGTCACTTTCTTCGTCGATATGCTGAAGAATGTATTCATCGAGCGCGTCTGTCTCTTTCATGATTACAAGTAACGATTACGGTTGGGCAACACGTATTCTTCTTCGCTTTTCAGCACGTCGCCCACCTGATTGATTTCCAAGAAAGAAGTATGAGTTCCTTGTTTACCACCGCTCAAGTAAGCCACCATTTCATTTTCGGCCAGCACACCGTCGTTAATCAGCTTGCGCAGTGCAGTGAAGTAGTACTCCTGTCCGTTGGCCTTTTCCGGCATATAAATTGCTTCCACACCGTATGACAGCGCCAGGTGACGCATGGTCTTTTCCTTGTAGCAGATAGCCAGCACCGGATATTTGCCACGGAAGGCAGCCAGGTTGCGGGCAGTCAGACCGCTGAAGCTGTCGGTGATGATAGCACGAATCGGCATCAGGTTTGTAGCACGTACCGCCTGCTTGGCCAGGAAGCTGGTCACATCGGTATTGGCCGGAGTCAAAGGAATTGGAATATCATTTTCTTCCATCTTATCTTTTTCTGCCTGAGCCGCAATCTTCGCCATGGTCTTCACGGCTTCTACCGGATACTTACCGTAAGCCGTTTCACCACTCAGCATCAGGGCATCGGTACGGTAGTAGATGGCATTGGCGATATCGGTTACCTCGGCACGGGTCGGACGCGGGTTGTTAATCATGGTGTGCAACATCTGCGTAGCCACGATAACCGGCTTCTTTGCCAGGATACATTTCTTGATCAAGATACGCTGGATACCTGGAATGCGTTCCTGCGGCACTTCGATACCCAGGTCACCACGGGCTACCATCACACCGTCGGCCACTTCCAAGATTTCGTCGATGTTGTCCACACCTTCCTGATTCTCAATCTTGGCGATAATCTTGATGTCGCTGTGGTGTGCATCCAGAATCTCACGGATGTCCAATACATCCTGACGGTTGCGCACGAAAGAGTGAGCAATGAAATCAATGTCCTTTTCGATGGCATAAAGGATATTGTTGCGGTCTTTTTCTGTCAGAGAAGGCAGGTTGATGCGCACGCCCGGCACATTCACACTCTTGCGGCTTCCCAAAGTCGCGTCGTTGCAGACTTCACAGAAAAGCGTATCTTCGTTCTTGTCGATGACCTTCAGTTCCAGTTCGCCGTCGTCCATCAGCACATCAGCACCTACAGACAGGTCGTGCACAAATCCCGGATAAGTTACCGAAATACATTCATGAGTAGTTTCCTGATCCGGATTGCCTACAATACGCACTTTTTCACCTGTTTTGAAATCAATCGGGCCTTCTGCACTGGCCGTAGTACGTACTTCCGGGCCTTTTGTATCCATCAGGATACCGATGCGGTTGGAAACGGTACGCACATTGTTAATCAACTTTTCAAAACCTTCACGGCTGGCATGTGCAGTATTCATACGTACCACGTTCATACCTGCATTAAAAAGGTCTCTGATAAAATCTACTTCGCAGCGCAAATCCGAAATGGACGCAACGATTTTTGTTTGTTTAAGCATCATATATACTATAATTTGTTGTTGTCTACTAAAAAAGATTCCACGGCCAGACGATAGGAATTCAGACCGAATCCACAAATTACGCCTACACAGGCACACGAAATCATGGATTTATGGCGAAACTCTTCCCGCTTGTGCACATTGGATATATGAACCTCCACGACAGGAGACGTCACTGCACGTATGGCATCCTGCAAGGCAATGGAAGTGTGCGTGTAAGCACCCGCATTCAGCACGATGCCGTCGTATGAAAATCCGACTTCATGAATTTTATTAATCAGCTCCCCTTCCACATTCGATTGATAATACGCAAATTCAACCGATGGATACCATTCTTTCAATTTCTCCAGATAGCTCTCAAAAGATTCGGCACCATAAATAGAAGGCTCTCGTTTGCCTAACAGATTAATGTTCGGGCCATTAATTATTTGTATTCTCATCTGTATACTTCTGCTGAACTTTTAATACTTTTGTAGAAGAATTTGGCACAAAGATACGAAAAAGAAATGAAAAAGGCCGATAAAAAAAATATAATAATAAAGTATAAGCAATACCTGAAGCTCGAAAAATCTCTTTCCCGCAATACAGTAGAAGCCTATCTTACGGATTTGGACAAGCTGTTCGCTTATCTGGAACTGGAAGAAATCGACCTCACAGATGTCACGCTGGAGAATCTGGAGACCTTCTCAGCCGGGCTTCACGACATCGGCATTCATTCCCGGTCCCAGGCCCGTATTCTGTCGGGGATACGTTCTTTTTTCCGTTTTCTGGTACTCGAGGGATACCTTGCACAAGACCCTTCCGAACTATTGGAATCACCCCAGATTGGCCGGCATCTGCCCGACGTACTGAGTGTGGAAGAGATTGACAGCCTGATCGGGGTCATCGACCGCACTTCACGCGAAGGCCAGCGGAACCGGGCCATTCTGGAAACGCTCTACAGCTGCGGGCTGCGTGTTTCAGAGCTGTGCAACCTCAGACTATCAGACTTGTACCTGAAAGAAAAATTCATCCGGGTAGAAGGAAAAGGCAGCAAGCAACGGCTGGTTCCGATTTCCTCACGCGCCATCCACGAACTGCAACTGTACTTTGCCGATCGAAGCCAAGGACTGATCAAACCCGGGTACGAGGATTTCGTGTTCATCAGCCGCTTTGGGAAAAACATTTCACGCATCATGGTTTTCCATATCATCAAGGAGCTGGCTGAGCAAATCGGGCTGAAAAAAAGCATCAGTCCACACACCTTCCGCCACTCATTTGCCACTCACTTACTCGAAGGAGGTGCCAACCTGCGTGCCATACAATGTATGCTCGGACATGAAAGCATCGGCACGACAGAAATCTACACACACCTCGACCGCAGCCGCTTGCGTCAGGAAATTCTGGAACACCATCCGCACAACCTGCACAAAAACGGATAAAAGCACTCTCTTTTAAGCTTTTTTTACAGAGAGACAAACAAAAAAACAGATAATAATTAACAAATAATGGAGTTTTTCTTATCTTTGCCCCAAATAATCAAACAAGATTATTCATTTATACAAACTAAATATTAAACATCATGATTAAGAAGTTGTATTTGCCGTTAGTGGCATTGTTAGTCCTTGCTTTCTCTTCATGTAGCAAGATGGGCGAATTGTCTCCTGACTACTTCACAACCAACCCTGAAGTATTGGAAGCAGTAGGTGGTAAAGTGCCTGTAACTATTACAGGAAAATTCCCGGAAAAATACTTCAAGAAAAACGCCACAGTTGAAGTTACTCCGGTTTTGAGATGGGAAGGCGGAGAAGCCAAAGGTCAGCCTGCAACATTCCAGGGTGAAAAAGTACAAGGTAACGACCAGACTATCTCTTACAAAGCTGGTGGTACTTACACAATGAAAGCCTCTTTCGACTATGTTCCTGAAATGGCTAAATCTGAACTTTATCTGGATTTCAAGATTAAGAAAGGTAAAAAAGAATACACTATTCCTTCTGTAAAGATTGCTGATGGTGTAATCGCTACTTCAGAACTGCCGACTGTAAACTCAGCTAACGCTGCATACGCTCCAGATGCTTTCCAGCGTGTAATCAAGCAAGCTAAAGAAGCTCAGATCATGTTCTTGATTCAGCAAGCTAACCTCCGTGCAAGCGAACTGAAGTCAGACAGCCTGAAAGCTTTCCACAAACAAGTGGTTGCTGTTGCCGGTGATACAAAGAACTATAAACTGAACAACATCGAAATTTCTGCTTACGCTTCACCTGATGGTGGTGTGAAACTGAACACTACACTGGCTGAAAACCGTCAGAACAATACTGAAAAGTATATGAACCAGCAGTTGAAGAAAGGTAAGATTGAAACAGAAGTAGATACGAAATATACTGCTCAGGACTGGGATGGTTTCCAGGAACTGGTTTCTAAATCAAACATCCAGGATAAAGACCTGATCTTGCGTGTGCTTTCTATGTACAGCGATCCTGAACAGCGTGAAACTGAAATCAAGAACATTTCTTCAGTTTACAAAACTTTGGCTGACGAAATCCTGCCGCAGTTGCGTCGTGCTCGCTTGACTGCTAACTACGATGTAATCGGACGTAGCGATGAAGAAATCAACGCTGCATTTGATACTGATGCAAAAGTATTGAGCAACGATGAATTGCTGTATGCTGCTACACTGACTAACGACAACGCTCGTAAAGAAGCAATCTATAAGAAAGCTGTTGAATTGTATCCGAACGATTTCCGTGCTTACAACAACTTGGGTATGATGGCTTATGCAAACGGTGACTTGGCTGCTGCTGAAAACTACTTCAAACAGGCTGCCAGCAAGAACGCCAACTCTGCTGAAGCTAACACGAACCTCGGTTTGATTGAATTGACTAAGGGTAATGTAGCTAACGCTGAAACTTACTTGAGCAAATCAACTGGTGCTAACACAGCTAACGAAGCTCTGGGTAACTTGTACATCAAACAAGGTCAGTACGACCGCGCCGTACAGGCATTCGGTGACACAAAGACCAACTCTGCTGCTTTGGCTCAGATCTTGGCTAAGGACTACAACAAAGCTAAATCTACTTTGTCTGCAGTGAAGAATCCGGACGCTTACACAAGCTACTTGATGGCTATCGTAGGTGCTAGAACAAACAACGCTGACTTGGTTAAGAGCAGCATGGACAAAGTAAAACAGTTGGATGCTACTCTGGCTGCTAAAGCTCAGAACGACCGCGAATTTGCAAAATATGCAAACGAAATAAAGTAATCCAATAAGTTACTTCCTGAAAACCGGAATCACATTGCGTGGTTCCGGTTTTTTTATGCCCTTCAGGGAAAGAATCCGAAAAAGATGAAAGATTATAAGATGAAAATATGTATTTTCGCGGAAACGAAACATTGTATATGAAAAAACTATACCCAATCCTCCTGTGCATATACCTTTTATTCTGTCTCGATTCATGTAAGCAAAGCAATGAGTTCGAACTTAAAGGAGAAATGGAGGGACTGACTTCCGATATGATTCTGGTGGTATACGACGACCCCGAAGCCAAACTCGACACCATTTATCCGAGAAATGGAAAGTTCACCTACAGTTTTACCCTTGACACCCTGAACCTTTTCCGGCTGGTAAACGATTCGGGAGAAGCTTTTCCGATTTTTGCCGACAAAGGATGGAAGGTAACCGTAAAAGGCAGCTTCCAGCATCCGGAAATCAAAGGCGACGGGCCCAATGATGAATACCAGGAATTCAGAAACAGCATTCTTTCGCTGAATGATCCGGTCCAGATACGCAAGCAAGCAGAAACTTTCATCCAAAACCATCCGCAATCGTATGCTTCAGCATACATTCTGAATGAAGTATTCGCACAGACAGCGCATCCGGACATCACCCTTATCAATAAATTACTGGAGCCACTCACCGGAAAAATAAAAGACAGCCGGGTGGTGACAAGCATCCTGAAATTACTTCCGGAAAAAGAAAAGACAATAAACAATTCATCAGATTACCTAAGCTACATCTCTGTCAAGAAAAGAAACGGAGAATACCTTTCATGGAGCAACAATGCACGTCCTTATACCCTTGTCAATTTCTGGGCAAGCTGGGACAGGGAAAGTATCAGTACCCGAGACTCTCTATACAGCCTCATCCAGAAATCGCCCAAAGAGAAATTCAGAATTGTCAATTTCTCATTAGACTACGACAAGAAGGAATGGCAAAGACTGTGCAAGGAAGATACGGAGCAATGGATAGAACTATGCGACGGGAAAGGATGGAATGCACAGATTCTGAAACAACAGAACATACAGGCACTTCCTTCCAATATTCTGATTGACCAGAACCGGAAAATAGTAGACCGTAACTTGAATGAAATGACCCTCGCAAGCCGAATAAAAGCATTGACGGCAAACGACTCAAAACAAAAATAACCTCACCTTAACATAACCTTAAATGCTAGTAAAACTTTTTGGCGCCGCTGTACAAGGCATCGACGCCACCATTGTGACCATCGAGGTCAACTGCTCACGTGGCATAAAATTCTATTTAGTGGGACTGCCTGATTCGGCCGTAAAAGAAAGCCACGAACGTATTGTCTCGGCCTTACAGGTAAACGGATACAAGTTTCCGACACGTCAGATTGTGGTAAATATGGCTCCAGCCGACATCCGGAAAGAAGGCGCCTCCTACGATCTTCCACTGGCTATCGGAATCCTGGCTGCCAGCGAAACAGTATCAGCAGCTCGACTGGCCGACTACCTCATCATCGGAGAGCTAAGTCTGGACGGAAGCTTGCAACCGATTAAAGGAGCACTTCCCATCGCCATTGCAGCCCGCCAGCAAGGATTCAAGGGATTGATTCTCCCCAAACAGAATGCGTATGAAGCAGCTGTAGTAAACCGCCTGGCTGTGTATGGAGCTGAACGAATCACGGAGGTTATTGATTTCCTGAACGGTACTGGTACCCTTCAGCCGACACTTGTCAACACACGTGAAGAATTCTATAAACACCAGTGCACGTTTCCATTTGATTTTTCAGAAGTCAGAGGACAGGAGAACGTGAAACGCGCACTGGAAGTGGCTGCCGCAGGCGGACACAACGTACTGCTCATCGGTGCGCCGGGAAGTGGAAAGTCCATGATGGCCAAGCGCCTCCCCAGTATCCTTCCGCCCCTTTCCTTAGGCGAAAGCTTGGAAACGACCAAGATACATTCCGTAGCCGGGAAGTTAGGTAAAAATACCTCACTCATCGCCATCCGTCCGTTCCGCAGCCCGCATCACACCATCTCACAAGTAGCCATGGTAGGCGGAGGAGCCAGTCCACAACCTGGAGAAATCAGTCTGGCACACAACGGCGTACTGTTTTTGGATGAACTCCCTGAATTCAGCCGGAACGTGCTGGAAGTACTCCGACAACCACTTGAAGACCATCGAATCACCATTTCACGGGCCAAATATACCTTGGAGTATCCAGCCAACTTCCAGTTGATTGCATCTATGAACCCGTGTCCGTGCGGCTACTACAACCATCCCACCCGCCATTGTGTCTGTCATCCGGGACAGGTACAGCGTTACCTGAACAAGATTTCCGGCCCTCTGCTCGACCGTATCGACATTCAAGTGGAGATTGTTCCCGTACCTTTTGAGGAGATATCCAAAAGTACCCCGGGAGAAAGCAGTGCAAGCATCCGTGAACGTGTCATCCAAGCACGACAGATACAGGCTCAGCGCTTTGCCGGACAAGCCGGAATCTACAGTAATGCCCAAATGACGCCAAGCCTGCTGCATCGTTACGCACAACCCGACGCCGCCGGTCTGGAACTCCTGCGACATGCCATGCACCGTCTGAACCTTTCAGCCCGTGCATACGACCGTATCCTGAAGGTTTCCCGTACCATTGCCGATCTGGAAAACAGTACAGACATCCGCCCGGAACACCTGGCCGAGGCCATCAGTTACCGGAACCTGGACCGGGAAAACTGGGCCGGATAAGAGCCACTCTCTCCAGACCTCCACTACCTTCAGCTATCCAAAAAGGAATGCCATGAAGCCTTCCTTCCTATTTGTTGCCAGTTACTGTTACACAAGTAAATAGACGGTTCTTTCCAATACACTATCCCTTCTGGGAAACATAAAATCCTTTAGAAATCACGGTTTTCCGTGTTTTCCATCTTTTCGGGACAAGCTATATTTGACAAAGAACAACTTCTTATCACATTACATAAAAGGCACTTCTTCGCGTAAGCAGGAAAAAAGCAAACAAATAGAAAGATTATGGACCTGACTGATATTCAACGATACAGGATAGCCTTGGAACGTTTGCGGAGAATTCTGGATATCAAACTCGGCAAACCCTTGCTCATCCGTACCTTCATGGGGCACCTGCGCGTGCTACATGCGTCCGATATCGGTTATTTCCGGTACATCTCTGCCAAAAAGAGCTGGGAAATAGCATTGACCGACGGCTCTTTTCTTCGGCTAAAGGGTAACCTCCGAGCTGAAAACCTGTGTGCATACGATGAAAAATTCATCCAGATTCATCAGTCGTACATCATCAACCTGCACTACCTGTACATGATACAAAAAAACCACTGCATCATGTGTACTCCTTTCCACCACGTAACTGAACTGCAAGTCTCACAAAAACACAAAAAAGAGATATTGGAACGTTTCGGCCAGTTCTAAACCTTAAAAACCGGGAGTTTTTGTTTTCCCCCATCCTTTTCTTGATTCCGACAAGGTTTTTTTCCTAAAGAGATTTGTATTCTCCCTCAAATCCGCAACTAAGCTCTTCAGCGTCCTTCTTGCGTCTAAACGTCCTCT
>OGRF01001415.1_pt1 | contig 15952 bp, 10 predicted proteins | sample 1553381 | NCBI WGS metagenome assembly OGRF01 (sample SAMEA2580060, study PRJEB22360) | human gut metagenome | biome: human gut; feature: human-associated habitat; material: faeces | place: Denmark | collected 2008/2010
CTTTCAAAACTGCCAAACTCTCCGGCGATGATTACCGTGTATATACACTGCTTGGTGACGGCGAGATCCAGGAAGGACAGGTATGGGAGGCAGCCATGCTTGCAGCCCACAGAAAACTGGACAACCTGGTTGTGATCGTAGACAACAACGGTCTGCAGATTGACGGTAAGATCGACGATGTAAACTCTCCTTACCCGATCGACAAAAAATTCGAAGCGTTCCGTTTCCATGTGATCAACGTAGACGGGCACGACTTTGATGCACTGAAACAGGCTTTTGATGAGGCTCGCACCGTAAAAGGACAGCCGACTGCCATCATCGCAAAGACCATCAAAGGAAAAGGAGTCTCCTTCATGGAAGATCAGGCTTCCTGGCATGGTGTTGCTCCAAACGATGAACAGTACAAACTCGCTATGGAAGAACTTGAGAAAGCAGGTGAAGCATTATGTCAGAAGTAAAGAAAATCGCTACAAGAGAGAGCTACGGAAATGCTCTTGTTGAAATCGGAAAAGAACATGAAGATCTGGTTGTACTGGATGCCGACCTTGCCGGAGCTACCAAAACCGCTATTTTCCAGAAAGTATTCCCAGAAAGACACATCGACTGCGGTATCGCAGAGTCCAACATGATGGGTGTGGCTGCAGGACTGTCTCTGGTAGGTAAGATTCCCTTCGTAAGCTCTTTTGCAATGTTCGCAGCAGGACGTGCTTTTGAACAGGTACGTAACTCTATCGGTTACCCTCATCTGAATGTCAAGATCGGTGCGACCCATGCAGGTATCACCGTAGGTGAGGACGGCGCTACCCACCAGTGTAACGAGGATATTGCTCTGATGCGTACCATTCCCGGCATGGTAGTAATGTGCCCTTCCGATGATGTGGAAGCAAGAGCCGCTGTTCGTGCCGCTCTGGAATATGAAGGACCTGTATATATTCGTTTCGGACGTGCTGCAGTACCCGTGATCAATGATCATCCTGGTTATCATTTCGAGATCGGTAAGGGAACCGTAGTCCGTGAAGGTAAGGATGTCACCATCGTAGCCACTGGTATCTGCGTAGATTCCGCTCTGGGTGCAGCAAAGATGCTGGAAGAGGAAGGCATCAGTGCAGAGGTTGTAAATATCTGTACCATCAAGCCTCTGGACGAGGAGATCATCATTAACAGCGCCAAGAAGACCGGCAAGGTAGTGACCGTGGAAGAGCATTCCGTGATTGGTGGACTGGGAAGCGCTGTCTGCGACTGTCTGTGTGCAAATCATCCCGTGCCTGTGAAGAAGGTCGGCATGCAGGATGTCTTCGGTGAGTCCGGTTCCGCTGCTGCTCTGGTAGAGAAGTACGGTCTGGATGCCAAGGGCGTTTACAAGTCTGTCAAAGAATTTCTGTAAGAGAATATAAGATATCAAGAGGAAGCCGCCAGTTATGTGAAAACAGAGACTGGCGGCTTCTTTTAGGTCATGGTATCATGAACTCGAAATAATAAATGAAAAAGAAGACAATATTGTAAAGAAGTCGATAATCAGGTAAAAGAAGTCGAAAATTAGGTATCAAAAGTCGATATTCAAGCGGAAGTTACACAAGAATATGATACTATATTAGATAGAAATATATATACGGTGCTGGTGTCACAACGGTTGGTGCTCTTAAGAAAGGCGAAATCATGTTAAGCAAAATGAAAAAATCTGTTGTAATTTGCATGAATAGTCTTATATCTGTAATTATTTTTTGCATGATAATAATGCTTTTATGTAGTTGCGTCAGTGCAGCTCGCACGACTTGGAAACAGGCAAAAAAGACTTATCATTCTATGGTGGAGTACTATACGCGCGATGTAGAAAATAATTTGAGCAATATTTCGGACTATCTTCTTCGAATAAGCGAAACAGCGGATTATTATGGTATGACTAATTGCGAAGAGGATAAAGAATCTATGAACAATTTGTCAAGACAGCGGCTGTATAATCAATTGAATGAGGATATTCTTGTTTATAGTTCTGCGGATTACTTTTTTATATTTCAAGACAAATATGCAGATATCATGATGGTGGAATCTGCAAAAAAGAAAGCAAAAATACAAAGTCAGAATATCAGAGAACAGTTGAAAAGGTTATTGGAGAGTAGAGAACCTACAGAAAAATGGGAGCTGTTTGATGCAGAAGGTTATCAATATTTAATCAGAGTTGTATCAAAGGATGGTGTGGGGATTGGCTGTGCAGTGAGCCTTAATCGACTGATTGAAACAATGCAAGCTGTACAACTAAGTGATTATTATGTTTCTTACTATAAAATAGGCACAATGATTTTAGACAACGAGTCAGGGAAAGATCTAAAAATAGAACTGCCAATTCAAGAAACAGATGTGGGTGTAAGAATTGTAATTCCTTCAGAAAAGCTATTTGAAGAAATCAGAACGTTATTAAACTTCAGTATGGTTTTTGCTGTGATTTTGATCATACTGCTTTTTGCTCTTTATATTTCCATGTATCACTGGTTTACAAATCCGGTAAAAAGGATTGTATCAGTAATGCAAAAGGTGGATGAAGAAGGAATAGATCTTAAAATGCCGGAGTTTGACAACTGGGAAGAGTATCATATTGTCAGTAAAAACTTTAACAATATGATGGAAAAAATTAAAATTCTGAAAATTGATGTTTATGAGAAAGAAAAAAAGCAGTCTGAGCTGTATAAACAATATTTAATGCTTCAGATTAACCCTCATTTCTTTTTAAATGCTTTAAATACTATTTATATGTTGAATAAAAGAAAAGATAACAATCGGGTAAATATTCTTCTAACATATCTGATAAATTATTTTAAAAGTGTGTTTGCTCGTCAAGGAGAAATGGTTCCTCTGAAGGAGGAAATCAATTTTATGTTAAACTATATGGCGATTCAAAAGTTTCGTTTTGCGGGTGCTATGCATCTTCAGTGTGAAATAGAGCCGGAAGCAGAAATCAGCATGGTGCCGGCTATGTGTGTATTAACTTTTGTGGAAAATGCAATCAAATATTCCACGGATTTCTCGAATGATTTGATGATTGTCGTTTCAGCCAAAGTAGAGGGAGACAATATAAAAATTGAAATTCAGGATAATGGAGAAGGAATTGAGGAGAACATTCTTAAAAAAATAAACCAAAATGAGAAAATTGTGAAAAACGATAGGGAGCATATTGGAATAAAAAATATAGTAGATAGAATGCACATGCATTATGGAGAGGCTGCCAGTGTCAAGGTTACAAATCGGGACAGTGGAGGAGTTAGCGTTGTCATAAATGTACCAAAATGAACAAAAGGGAAACTATAAGATAACTAGAAAAAGATGTTGGAATGGAGATCAGCTATGAACTTACTTATTGTAGATGATGAATATCTGGTGGTAGAAGAAGTAGTTACAGTAACGGACTGGGGGATGCTGGGTATTACGGAGATTTATTCTGCTACAAATGCAGTTAGCGCTGTTCGAATTTTAAATGAGAAAAAAATTGATATTATGATCTGCGATATTGAAATGCCTCAGACAGATGGATTGGAATTATCAAAAAAGGCAAAGGAAAATTTTCCGGATTTAGAAATCGTCATGTTGACAAGCCATGCGGAGTTTATTTATGTCAGAACTGCCTTGCGATACGGATGTTATGATTATCTGCTTAAACCGGTCATGGAAGATGATATTATTAAGGTGATGAAAAATCTTGTCACTAAGATTGAAAGAGAGCGTCATCAGGCGCAGTTACAGGAAGAAGGAATTGTATGGAACCAGTTAAAACCAGTATGGAAAGAAAAATATTGGGAGGATAGGACATGCAGACAATTTTAGTGTGTGATGATGATAAAGAAATTGTGGAAGCGATCGAGATCTATTTACAGCAGGAAGGCTTTCATGTGCTGAAGGCATATGATGGTGAAGAAGCGCTTGAGATATTGAAGAACAATGAAGTACATCTTCTGATCATGGATGTCATGATGCCGAAGCTGGACGGAATCCGTGCAACCCTGAAAATCCGTGAGAACAGCAGTATTCCGATCATCATTTTGTCAGCAAAAACAGAGGATTCAGACAAAATCTTAGGACTGAATATCGGGGCGGATGATTATGTGGAGAAACCGTTCAATCCGCTGGAACTGGTGGCAAGGGTGAAATCCCAGCTCCGCCGCTATACGCAGCTTGGAAATGCAGCAGAATCCGGTGACAGTATTTATACAGTTGGAGGTTTGAGCATCAATGACGATCTGAAGGAAGTGACGGTGGATGGCGAAGTGGTGAAGCTTACCCCGATCGAGTATAACATTCTTTTACTGTTAGTAAAGAACCAGGGAAAAGTATTTTCTATCAACCAGATTTATGAGAGCATCTGGAATGAGGATGCGATCGGAGCGGATAATACAGTGGCAGTACACATCCGCCATATCCGCGAGAAGATAGAGATTAATCCAAAAGAACCCCGCTATCTGAAAGTTGTATGGGGTGTTGGTTACAAAATTGATAAGAATTAAGAGTTAAGAGTTAAGGAGCGATTATGGAGAGCCATCCTTATTCCTACGGAACAAAACTGACAGGCCTGATTCTGCATCTGTTTTTTACAGTGGTTTTAACGATAGCAGTATTTTTGCTGGCATCCATGCTTAGTAAAAATATTTTTGAGTTGTCAGACGTTGGGACAGAACAGTTTCTGGATTCCGGGTATTACACAAAATGTATTGAGAAAAAATGTGATGACCTGAGCGATTACCTGCGTCTGCTGATCAAAGGTGAAAGCCGTACTTCAGAGGAGAACAGGCGTTATCTGCAATACACCAATGAGTTTAAGAGCGGTGATAGCAATTTCTGCTATTGGTACAGGATTGGTGAGGCGTGGTACACAAATCAGCCGGACACGAAGGAAGGACAGGAGTTTGACGTGGAAGCTGTGCTGATGGAGGCGAAGACCATGGGGAATTACCTGATCTATGATCTTGTGGACAAAGAATTTGGCACTGATATTAACGGCATGGCAGACTACTTCTTTGGCGGTGGGAATCAGATGCTCTGGCCTGCAGATGACATGACGCTGATCATCGGGATCGATACGGAACTGTCTGCAGAAGATGATATTTATGAGGCATCCCGGGAGTACGAACAGCTTCATCCATGGATCAAGGTCTGTACTTTCAGTGGCCTGGTCAGTCTGATGGGATGGATCATTTCACTGGTGTATCTGACTTTGGCAACCGGACGCCGCACAGGTGAGGAGAAAATCCATCTGAATCCGATCGATAAGATCAAGACAGAGATTCTGGTGGCGGCTTTTATTTTTATGATGGTGGAGCTTGTGATCCTCATTACAAAAGTAAACAGTGAGGAATGGGCTGTTTATGGGATCATTGTAGCATCAGGAACCGTGAGTCTTGTGATCGACGGTTTATTCCTGATCTTTTATCTGAGCATGGTGCGCAGAATGAAAGCGGAGATGCTCTGGGAGACAAGCGTTGCGTGCTGGCTCGAAAGAGGTATCCGCAAAGTATTTGCCAGACAGAAAACAACGGTGCGTGTGCTGCTGCTTTTTGCAGGACACATGGCTGTCTGCTTCATATTGGCGGTCGGTGCATTTTACTATCGGAGCATGACTGCACTGGTGCTGCTGCTCTTATTTTCAGCGGGAGAGTGTTACATGATTCTGCGAAAGGCAGTGGAGCAATATCAGATCCGGCTGGGTGTGGAGAAAATCAGGGACGGAGCGCTTTCCGGGAAAATTGACATTGAACAGCTGCACGGCGAGGAGAAAAGTCTTGCGGAGGCGATCAATAACATTGGAGAAGGTCTTTTACATGCAGTGGATGACAGCACCAAAAATGAACGCATGAAGGCAGATCTTATCACAAATGTATCTCATGATATCAAAACACCACTGACATCAATTATAAATTATGTAAACTTAATGAAGCTGGAAAAAATTGATAATGAACGTGTGCAGGGGTACATTCAGATCCTGGATGAAAAATCCCAGCGGTTAAGGCAGCTTACGGCAGATCTTGTGGAGGCATCCAAGATCAGTTCCGGTAATGTGAAGCTTGACATGCAGGTCATTGATCTTGTAGAACTTGTCTATCAGACAAGCGGAGAGTTTAATGAGAAGTTTGAGCAGAAAGAACTTACGATCGTCACAAAACTCCCGAAGACAGCTGTGCTCATCCGCGCAGATGGCAGACAGCTTTACCGCGTGATCGAAAATCTTTATAATAATGTTGCAAAGTATGCACTGGAAAAAACAAGGGTGTATGTGGATATTGCATATGTGGAAGAAAAGGTTGTCTTTTCCATTAAGAATGTATCAGAACATTCCCTTGCAAGGGAGAACAGCAATGCCGGAGATCTGACGGAACGTTTTATCCGCGGGGATTCGTCGAGAACGACCGAGGGAAGTGGTCTGGGACTTTCCATCGCAAAGAGCCTTACGGTTTTAATGGGTGGAGTGTTTGACATTAAGGTGGATGGTGATCTGTTTAAGGCATCTATTACATTCCCACAATATGTAGACGAGAACAGCAGTAATCCGAAAATGGAAGAGCCGGCAAGCGAAGATGATTACGAGATTGAAGAATTAGAACCAGAGGAGAGAACAGAGAAAGAATGATAAAAGCAGTTATTTTTGACATGGATGGCGTGCTAATTGACACAGAAAAATGGTTGAATATATACTGGCAGCAGGCGGCAAAAGAGGCGGGATTTCATTTTACCAGAGAGCATGGACTTGCAATCCGCAGCCTTGCAACAAAGTATACAGGACCTTATCTGCAAAAGATATTTGGACCGGAATTTGATTATGAAGCGATCCGGGCGAGACGCAAACAGCTCATGAAAGAACATATTGAGAAAAATGGGATTGAGAAAAAGCCGGATGTGGATGAAATCCTGGATTATCTCCGCTCAAAGAACATCAAGACTGCCGTTGCAACAGCAACGGATCCGGAACGTACAAAACAGTATCTCACACAGATTGGTATCTACGATAAATTTGATCAGCTTGTGAGCGCCACAACCGTAGAGAACGGAAAACCGGAGCCTGACGTGTACCTTTATGCATGTGAGCAGATTGGGGAGAAACCAAAGGATTGCATTGCGGTGGAAGATTCGCCAAATGGAATCTTATCTGCATACCGCGCAGGGCTTTCTGTTGTGATGGTGCCGGATCTCGCAGAACCGGACGAGGAGACAGCAAAACTTCTGTATGCAAAATTTGATACACTCGCCGGATTGAAAACAATCATTTAGAAGAGAAAGAACTTTGGGGATTCCCGGAGTTCTTTTTTAAATGCATAAAACAATTGATTTATTAATTTAGTGTATGAAAGTCTTGATTTTTACAGGGAGTATCTTTATAATTCATATAAAAGCGCGAAAGACGAGTTGAGTTAGAAAGCTTCGCCGGAGATTGGGATGGAGGAACGTATGAAATTATATGATAGTGGCGTTTACCTTGTAAACGGAAAAGAAATTATGACGGACGCGACAGAGGTACAGCAGAAGACGGGAAAAGCTGTCACGAAAGAGCAGGCTGCCGAAAATACCATCGCTTATGGTATTTTGAAAAAACATAATACTTCAGGAAACATGGACAAGCTTCAGGTTAGATTTGACAAGCTTACCTCACATGATATTACATTTGTAGGAATCATTCAGACCGCAAGAGCATCTGGCTTAGAGCGTTTTCCAATGCCATACGTCCTGACAAACTGCCATAACAGTTTATGTGCAGTCGGTGGTACGATCAACGAAGATGACCACATGTTTGGACTTACCTGTGCAAAAAAATACGGTGGAGTTTATGTTCCACCGCATCAGGCAGTGATCCATCAGTTTGCAAGAGAGATGTTAGCAGAGAGCGGAGCCATGATCTTAGGATCTGATTCCCATACCCGCTACGGTGCATTGGGAACCATGGCAGTCGGCGAAGGCGGACCGGAGCTTGTAAAACAGTTACTGAACAAAACATACGATATTGATATGCCGGGCGTTGTAGGTGTTTACCTGACCGGAACACCACAGAAAGGGGTTGGACCTCAGGACGTTGCCCTTGCCATTATCGGTGAAGTGTTTGATAAAGGTTATGTGAAGAATAAAGTCATGGAATTTGTGGGACCGGGTGTGTCGAACTTAAGCGTTGATTTCCGTATCGGCGTGGACGTTATGACGACCGAGACGACCTGCCTTTCCTCTATCTGGAGAACCGATGAAAAGGTACAGGATTTCTATGCGATCCATGGAAGACCACAGGCATACAAAGAGCTGAATCCGGGGGATGTGGCTTACTATGATGGAATGATCGAGATTGACCTCGGTCAGATCAAACCAATGATCGCAATGCCATTCCATCCAAGCAACACTTATACCATCGAAGAGCTGAATGCAAATCTGATGGATATTCTGGACGACTGCGAGAAACGTGCAGAAGTCAGCTTTGACGGAGCTGTAAAATTAGATTTAAAGAGCAAAGTAAGAAACGGAAAGCTTTATGTAGATCAGGGAATTATTGCGGGCTGTGCCGGCGGTGGATTTGAAAATATCTGTGATGCCGCAGACATTTTAAAAGGTGCAAGCATCGGACCGGATGAGTTTACATTGAGCGTATATCCGGCAAGTACCCCGATTTACATGGAACTTGTAAAAAATGGTGCAGTGGCAAGCCTCATGGAGACAGGAGCGATCGTCAAAACAGCGTTCTGCGGTCCTTGCTTTGGTGCCGGAGATACTCCTGCAAATAACGCATTCTCTATCCGTCACTCCACAAGAAACTTCCCGAACCGCGAAGGTTCCAAGGTCCAGAAGGGACAGGTTGCATCCGTTGCGCTTATGGATGCAAGATCCATTGCAGCAACTGCAGCAAATAAGGGATATTTGACCGCAGCTACCGATCTGGATGTAAATTATACAAAACCGAAATACTTCTTCGACAGCAGGATATACGAGAATCGCGTCTTTGACAGCAAGGGAGTGGCTGATCCAAGTGTGGAGATCCAGTTTGGACCAAATATCAAAGACTGGCCGGCAATGAGTGCATTACCGGAGCATATGGTATTAAAGGTTGTTTCAGAGATCCATGATCCGGTTACGACAACTGACGAGTTGATCCCATCCGGAGAGACTTCCTCCTTCCGATCCAATCCGCTTGGACTGGCAGAGTTTGCACTTTCCAGAAAAGATCCGCTCTATGTGGGACGTGCAAAAGAGATCCAGAAAGCAGAGAAGGCAGTGGAAGCCGGAGAGTGTCCGGTTGAGGCTGTACCGGAATTGCAGGCAGTGATCGATACGATCAAGACGGTTTATCCTGATTTTGGTGAGAAAGCGAGAAAAGAGAAAGGCTATGCAGGATTTGGAAGTACCATTTTTGCAGTGAAACCGGGGGACGGTTCTGCGCGTGAGCAGGCTGCTTCCTGCCAGAAGGTACTCGGAGGCTGGGCGAACATTGCGAATGAGTATGCAACCAAACGTTATCGTTCCAATCTGATCAACTGGGGTATGCTGCCATTTATTATCGGAAAGGGTGATCTTCCATTTGAAAATCTGGATTATCTCTTTATTCCGGAAATCAGAAAAGCTGTTGAGGACAAGCAGTCTGAAATTCAGGCTTACGCAGTGAAAGACGGCGCATTAAAACCATTCAGCCTTCATATGGATGCCCTGACGGATGATGAGCGGGAGATCATTTTAAAAGGCTGTCTCATCAATTACTACCGTGGTTAATTTAAAAATCTAAAAAGATGATAAAAACAGAGGTCTGCTTAGTGACAGACCTCTGTTTTTGCGTTAGAATGAGAGTATAAATTACGCTTAGAAGCGCATGTTTGCACAAGTCGTTTCCGGCAGAAAAAGGAGAGCTTAAGTTGGAAGAACTAAAACAAAACGAACAGATACAGACACCGAAGACAAAAAAGACAGATGAATTTCATTTGAAACAGATCACGATCATAGCGCTTGCTATTTTTATCACATTCTGTTGCTGCATTTTATTTTTCTTTGTCATATACCGTTATAATGGGTTTACAGATTTCTGGAAGAAACTGACATATATTTTACAGCCGGTCATTATCGGACTGGTTGTGGCATATCTTCTGAATCCGTTGATGAAACTCATAGATGGAAAGTTATTTTCCCTGTTTAAAGGAAAGATGAAGAGTGAGAAAAAGGCGAAAAAAATATCAAGAGGGATGGCAATCGCAGGTGCACTGCTGTTTTTGGTAGGCATTATTGTCCTGCTGATCGCTGCGATCGTTCCATCCATCATCCAGAGCATACAGGGCATCATATCCACACTCCCTGCTGAGGTGCGTTCGCTTGTTGACTGGATCAATGATATCGCCAAGGGAGACAGCCAGATAGCGGACATTGCGGAAGAAGTAATCACACAGGCGGGTAACTTCTTTGAAAACTGGATGAAAAACACGCTGCTTCCACAGGCAGAAGTCTATATCTCTTCCATTACCAGCGGAGTGATCACCGGAGTAAAATTTGTGATCAATATTCTGGTCGGACTTATCATCTCTGTGTATGTTATGGCGAGTCAGGAAAAGTTTGCAGGTCAGGCAAAGAAAATCATTTATGCCATTTTTAAACCGGTCAGAGCCAATGTTGTAGTAGAGACCGTGCGGAAGAGTAACGAGATCTTTGGCGGATTTATCAGTGGAAAAATTTTAGATTCTGCCATTATCGGCGTGATTGCCTATATCGTGCTTGCGATCATGAAAATGCCGGATACCATGCTGGTGGCTGTGATCATTGGTGTGACCAATATCATTCCGTTTTTTGGTCCTTTTATCGGGGCAATCCCATCCTTTATCATTATTGTTTTGCAGAATCCGGTACAGGGATTATATTTCCTGATTTTTGTTATCATTTTACAGCAGGTAGACGGAAATATTATCGGACCGAAGATCCTCGGAGATTCCACCGGGCTTTCCTCTTTCTGGGTTGTGTTTGCAATTCTGGTATTTGGCGGTCTGTGGGGCTTTCCTGGAATGCTGCTTGGCGTGCCGATCATGGCAGTAATTTATTATATTGTTTCCAATGTGGTCACATATTCTCTGAAAAAGCGTGGGATCCCGGAAACGGAGATAGATTATGTTAACCTTGAGCGCATCGATAAACACACCAATCAGCCGGTTTATGAGACCACGGAAAAGAACAAAAAACAGGATGAAAAATCGGCAGGGGAAGCATGATAATTTTTGACATCTAATTGTGCCTATGATAAACTAAAAGGTATCATAGACAAATTGAAAAAGGTAATGGATCATTACGGAAAATGCACAGTTTGAGGTGGCAGAATTGGATAAATATGAATATAAATTAAAGCTGGATCAGATGAAATCACTCACAGCCGAGGGGAAATACGAAGAGGCGGCTGAGATCGCGGATACCATCAACTGGCGTAAGATAAAGAACATTAACGCTCTGGTAAAAGTAGGAGAGATCTACGAGAAAGTAGGGCGTTATGATGAGAGCAAGGATGTTTTGCTGACGGCTTATGACAAGTCGCCGATCGGCAGAATGATCATTTATCGTCTTGCAGAGGTTGCAGTCAGGACAAAGAGTTTTGATGAGGCAAAAGAGTATTATCAGGAGTTTGTGGAGATCGCACCTCATGATAATTTAAAATACGTGTTAAAGTATGAGATAAGCAAAGCGCAGGGTGCAGATATCGGCACCCTTATTGGCATTTTAGAAGAACTCAAAGAGCAGGAGTATTCAGAAGAGTGGGCATATGAGCTTGCATATCTGTACCATAAAGCCGGTATGAGCGAGAAATGTATCGATGCCTGTGACGAACTGATCTTATGGTTTGGTGACGGTCCATATGTGGAACGTGCATTAGAATTAAAGATGCTGTACCAGCCACTGACAAAACAGCAGGAAGACAAGTACCGCACATTCCGTCAGAGACATGACGGCGTTGTAGAAGTGAGACCGGAAGATCCGTTAGAATCCGGGGAGATCATACCGGAACCGGTGCAGATCAAAGATGTGAAGATGTCTGCGGAACGCTTTAACACACAGAACCTGCAGGAAGAACTTCAGAGAAGTATGCAGGAGATCATGAATGCCACGGAAAAAGAGGCAGTCAATGATACGATGGATAACATTAAGAAACTGGTAGAGGATATTCCGTATCTCCAGATTCCATCCGAGAAAGAAGAAGAGCCGCAGGAAGAAGAGGTTTACCAGCATATTGAGACAGATGAGGAGATTGACAATTCTTTAAAATCCAATTTCCAGGAGATGTTAGTGGATGAGGATGGACAGATGAGCCTTTATATGCAGGGAGGCAGAGTGGCAGAGCCGCAGGTATCCGGACAGATGAGCATTGAGGATGTGCTTGCTGAATGGGAAAAGACCAAGCGTGCCGCAGAGGCAGCCTTGCAGGAAGCAGAGCAGAGAAAACTCGAGTCTGCAAAGGCGAGAGCACTTCAGGAAGCGGAAGAACTGCTGGGGCGGCTTGCGGATGTCATTCCAATGCTTGATTCCGGCTTGACGCCGAAGGATCTTCTGGATCAGAAATACTTAAGCAAAGACGGACAGCCGAACGACAGTGCAGTCTCCATGGTTACGAACATGAACCAGTTTTTACAGCAGGAGATCGACCGCCTCAGCGATGAAAATGCACAGATGGATGAACAGCTCGCAGCTGTCGGGGCATCTCCGGTTGGAGATTACATGGCAAACGCCGGTGTGGCTGCGGAAGACGCAGCACAGAACGTTGTGGCAGCCGGTGTACAGGAATTAATGGCAGAGGAAGAACTTCCGGAAATCGCAATGCCGGAAGGATTGGATGATATTGACAATCAGTGGGAGGATGAGGACTTCGAGGAGCTGGATGCAGAAGTTCCACAGGAGAATGCCGCATCCCTTGCAGAACACACAGCAGAGCAGACCAAACCGGAAGCGTTAGCAGAAGCGGACGACACAATGGAGGCAGGCACATCTGCGGAAGATGTGGAAGCAGCTATTTTAGCAGAGACTGCCCGCCAGATGGCAAAAGAATCAGTGGAAAAAGAAGAATTACCGGAGATTGAGCTGCCAGGGGACTTAGACCTTGGAAAAGAGGAAACAGCAGAAGAGATTCTTCCTGCCATTGCGGAACCGGAGGCATTTGAAGTTCCGGATACGATCAGTAAGCTTTCCAAAGAATTAAGAGAAATCTTTACATATTTTGTTCCAATCACGGGTATGGAAGAACAGCTCTGTCAGGCACTTACAGGTGCATCCCAGCATCTGACGAAGGGAGCGACAGCTGGAACCGGAAATATGATCATACAGGGCGGTTCCGGAAGCGGTAAGACAGTGCTTGCGACGAGTATGATCAAGGCATTACAGAAAGAAACCGGAAAGCCAAACGGCAAGATCGGCAAGATCGAAGCATCTGTCCTCAATCAGAAGGATGTTGCAGCATTGCTGAAAAAAGTAGCCGGTGGCTGTCTGATCATCGAAAAAGCCGGAGATCTGTCCCGCGAGACAGCGTTAAAACTTTCTCTTTTATTAGAACAGGATACAAGTGGAGTGCTTGTGATCATTGAGGATACAAAACACGGAATCCAGAAGGCTTTATCCAGAGATGATGGATTTGCAGCGAAGTTTTCTGAGAAGATCAATATTCCTATTTTTACCAGTGATGAGCTGGTTTCGTTTGCAAAATCTTACGCAAATGAATTGGGATATACCATTGATGAGATGGGTGTGCTGGCGCTGTATAACAGCATCAGTAATATTGAGCACGCTGACAGGGAGACAACCCTGACAGAGGTAAAAGAGATCGTCGATAAAGCAGTAGCACATTCAGAAAAGGGTGGTTTGAAAAAGGCGTTCAGCATTATCACATCCAGAAGATATGATGAGGATGATTACATTATCTTACGGGAGAAAGATTTTGACTAAAGAAGAAAACCACAGTGAGTCTGCGGTTTAGAGATAGAAGTGAAGAGGGGTAGGGATTATGGCGAATTTTACTGAATTAGACCGCTATCTGTTCGGTCAGGCGACACATTACGATATTTATCGGAAGCTGGGGGCACATTTTGCAGAGGTAAAGGGAGTAAAGGGAGTATACTTCGACCTGTGGGCACCGAATGCGGAAAGAGTTTTCTTGATCGGCTCATTTAACGGATGGAATGAGACGGCAAATGAGATGACACGCCTGAAACCGGAGACAATGGGGATTTACGAATTGTTCATTCCGGGATTGAAGGAGGGGGAGCTATATAAGTATCTGATCGAGACAAAAGATGGCAAGCGTCTTTATAAGGCAGATCCTTATGCAAATTATGCAGAACTCCGGCCGGGAACAGCATCTGCGATTGCGGATATTGAACATTTTAAATGGACAGACAGCAAGTGGATGGAGAATCGTAAAAAAGAAGAGGATGTGTATGCACAGCCGATGGCAATCTACGAGGTTCATCCGGGCTCCTGGAAACGTCATCCGGGCAGGGATGATGAAGGATTTTACAGTTACAGGGATCTCGTAACCTATCTGATCCCATATGTAAAAGAAATGGGGTACACACACATTGAGCTGATGGGTATTTCGGAGTATCCGTTTGATGGTTCCTGGGGATATCAGGTGACCGGATATTATGCACCGACTTCCCGCTACGGAAAACCTGAGGACTTTGCATATTTTATCAACGAGTGCCACAAGAATAAAATCGGTGTGATCCTGGATTGGGTACCGGCGCATTTTCCAAAAGATGCCCATGGACTGGCAGAGTTTGATGGTACATGCCTGTATGAGTATGCAGATCCAAGAATGGGAGAGCATCCGGACTGGGGAACCAAGATTTTTGATTATGGCAAAAATGAGGTGAAGAACTTCCTGATCGGCAGTGCGCTGATGTGGGTAGAACACTATCATATTGATGGTCTCCGTGTGGATGCGGTTGCCTCTATGTTATATCTGGATTATGGAAAAGAAGAAGGACAGTGGGTCCGCAATAAATATGGCGATAATAAGAATCTGGAAGCCATTGAGTTCTTTAAGCATATTAACACATTGATTCTGGGACGTAACCACGGAGCGGTGATGATCGCAGAGGAATCTACTGCATGGCCGAAAGTGACCGGACCGGTGGAAGAGGACGGACTGAACTTCAGTTATAAATGGAATATGGGATGGATGCATGACTTCCTTGATTATATGAAGTTAGACCCATATTTTAGAAAAAATAATCATCATAAAATGACATTTGCCATGAGTTATAATGCGAGCGAACATTATATCCTGGTGTTATCTCATGACGAAGTGGTACATTTAAAATGCTCTATGCTCAATAAGATGCCTGGACTTGGAAGAGACAAATTCCAGAATCTTATGGCTGGTTATGCCTTTATGCTTGGGCATCCCGGCAAAAAACTTCTGTTTATGGGACAGGAATTTGCCCAGCTTCAGGAGTGGAGTGAGGAGAGAGAGTTAGACTGGTATCTCCTCGAGAACCCGGATCATAAACATATGCAGGACTGGGTAAAAGCACTCCTCCACTTATACCAGAAGAATCCGTGTCTTTATGAATTAGACGGCAATTGGGATGGCTTTGAGTGGATCAATGCGGATGACGCAGACCGCAGCATTTACAGTTTTGTCCGTAAGAGTAAAGATGGAAAGAACAATATGCTGTTTGTATGTAACTTTACTCCGGTTGCCCGCCCGGATTACCGTGTCGGCGTGCCAAAGAAAAAGACCTATAAACTTGTCTTGGACAGTGATGCTGCTGAATTTGGCGGTGAAGGAACCGAAAAATCGGTATCTTATAAAGCTGTGAAATCAGAGTGCGATGGAAGAGAGTTCTCCTTTGCATATCCACTTTCCGGCTATGGAATTGCAGTGTTCAAATATTAAGCCGGAGATTAGGTTACGAACTGCCGCCTGCAGGTGGTGGCACGGATTTTCGCAGGTTATGTTAATTGCATGCCAACAAAGTGTATAGAAATATAA
>OGRF01001416.1_pt1 | contig 15951 bp, 10 predicted proteins | sample 1553381 | NCBI WGS metagenome assembly OGRF01 (sample SAMEA2580060, study PRJEB22360) | human gut metagenome | biome: human gut; feature: human-associated habitat; material: faeces | place: Denmark | collected 2008/2010
AAAAGGGTACAACCTTTTTGAGAATAGCATACACCCTATTTATTTCAATTTCTAATAGATACTATTAATATTCTCCCACTGATACTATTTGTCCAATGTGGTTAATTCGGATCTTGACAACACTATTACCAAAAGAAAGTGTTTTATATTGTTTATAAGCAATATCTTTCAACTCTTTCATATCTTTCACTGTTGTTTCCAAATGATGTCTAAATTTATAATCTCGAACAACATTATTTCCATACATAACTTTTGACATAGTCTGCACCCTAAATAAATTCGGACTAATCATTGCATAATTATCCGGATTCAACAAATCCACCTCCTTCGGATTGAAGCCTGTCTTTTCATTCGGGAACACGAAATATTCATTCTGCTTCATGCTAAACAAAAATTGCCAACCTTCACTTTTTCTGTAATCCTTATCAATAATAGGAAGTCCTAAATTAGCCCGTGTTACAGCCTCAAAGAAGGGGACAACCACCTCGTCCAGTTCATACATCAGATTACCATCCTCATCAAACGTCACCTGTCCTTTCTTGTCTAAAACAGGTTTACGATAAATAGCCACATGATGGTTGTTTCCGGTATTTACAAAATCCACAGGGATTTGTTTTCCATTTTCATCCCATATCGGATTCCCATTCTTATCTTTCTTCACGTGTATCGATTGGGCATTATTGATTCCTCGGATGCTAACCCGCTTGATACTTATCCCCTTTTCCTTATTCAGCCATATCGGATTTTCCCAAAAATTAACAAATGCCTTTTTGGGATCTCCACCGTATTCTTTCAAACGCCGTTCTAAAATAGCACGTACCTTTACATCAACTACTTTATCCACATTCAAAGCAGGATCGACCGGTTTTCGGATAGTATAAATAGTTTCAAATTCAACTGTTTGTACCTTCTCCGGAACTCGTATGGTCTGATACTTATCAGCATAAAGCGGATTCTTTTCCAATGCATTTTTTCCTGTAAATGCTTTCTTTGGATCATTACCGAATGTTTCCAACCGTTTAAGTAAGGCATTTCGATAAGCCCGTTTACTCACAGTCGCTATTTTAGCCGCATCAAAAGAAGCATTCACCTTTTCTATTTTTGTCACATATTGTTTGTGACTACCATAAACCGTTTCCAAATGCAACTGACCTCGCGGAGTTTGCTGTATCTTCGTATTTTCACCCTTTCTCTTTTTTGTTCGATTAACATTGACAGTCACCACCTTGTTCTTAGCTTTAATAGATACCAGCAGTTTTTCCAAATGCTGTTTGGCTTCTATCCGGAATTGCTCCAATGGAATAGGAGGCAAAGCTCTTCCTTTGTCAAAATAACGGGTCTTGATACCTATTATATTCGTATGGTTTCTATTGCCTGAATCTTGTGCCGCATTTTTATTATTGAAATACTGAATAAACGCATCCTTTGTAAAAGCTACCGTCAGCGCATCCATCGCATGATGCCGATGGTCATTCCTTTTTGTCCAATCCTTTATTCTTTTGATTTTTCTTCCGTCCTTATCTTCGTATGTTTCCACAAAACCCAAGGCTTCATATTTAGGCAGGTTCAGTTCTTTCATTACATCCACCAATTGCCAGTCTTCACGCAATTGATCTGTAATGGAACCGGTAGTTGCCACTACTCTACGGCAGATTTCGTTCAACATAGCGAGTGCTTTTTTCGCTATATATTGTGTATTTCTCAAATCCCTATCAATGAAACCATCCGGTATATCCTTCTGTTCCATTTTCAATTTCCGAAGTTTCGCCTTTTTGTCATTGAACAAGCTTTCGCAACGATTTATATATTGTTGCAAGCCTTCTTCTCCATATTTTTCTTTTACAAAATCATAAGCGGTCTTATTTCCCTTTTCTATATTAATAGCCTTATACTCCAATGTCTTGTTAGATAAAGAATCATCAAAAAGACGGGATTGTGGAATAATATGTTCTATATCTATCTCCTTACTGAAAATCTTTTCTTTAGGTATATATTGATTGGAATACAATGTTTTATATCCATTATCTTTCAACTCTTCATAAAGTTTGTAACGGATAATATCATTGCGGCTCACGTTCATCATACCAAATTCATCTTGCAACAATTTACGGATCTCCTCATGCTCACGGGTACTCTTTGCGATAGCTTTCGTCAGTTCCTCACGTTCTTTGGCACTCTTCTTTAATTCACGAGCCAATTCCACTCGGATTTCATCAGGTTTTCCATACGTATCAATGATTGTATTGATTACATTCACCATCTGACTCAAAATCTTTTCAACCACCGGATTTCGGAGACTGTTTTTAGGAAGAACCTCCAGCTTGCCCTTTAAAACCTTATTTTCTATCTCCTCCTTAGTCAGTGAAGATTTGGAATGACGATAACCGGCATATTCACAAGCCACATCATACAGATTACCCTCTTTCAAATAGGGTAAAATCCTTTTGATGGCTTTCGCGCTCAAACTTCCGTAATCATCTTGAAACGAAAGACTGGCTAGCTCTACAGCATATTCTTTCTCAACTCCGCAAAGTTGCATGATCTTTTCAATCAGTTTGCCGTTACCGGTCGACGTATTATCTCCTTCAAAAGAATACAACAGATGCCAAAGTCTGAAATAAGGTTGCATCTCGAGCTCTTTCCCCTCTTTGGTTAAGTCAATGGTAAACAGATTCGTATTCCAACCTAAATCGGTAAAGATAGTTCTTAGCTGTCCGATTATCTCATCTGCTGGTTTCTTAAAATCCAACGGTTCGTAGCCATACTTTTCTATCATTTTGCTATAGGCAGAAAAGAGAGAAAACCCAGTACGATTTCCATCTATTTGTTTGAAGTTCAAATCCAATTCCTGTGGATTTTCAAATAAGAGCTTCAACACATCTGCTTTCTTCATGTTTTCTTTTATCGCAAGTTCTCTTGCCAGTATTTCTTTTTCTTCTGGATACAAAGCCCTACTTTCGCTTGCCGACAAAGCATTTCTTTTCTTCTCTCTTCCCAATACCTTTATGTCATTCAATGTCTGCCATACCTTAAATTCCTGAAACAATGGATGCGAACGAGGTATCACCTTGCATCCTATGACTTTGGTCTGTTTCTTTCCATCCTTTTCTACTACAATCTCCAACCTTTCAAACTCACAGAAACTAATCAAGCCTTTCTGACTTTTCAGACGTCGTTGGTAAAAGATGATCATATCGCGAATCTCTTTTTTCAATTCAGCTGTCAATTCCTTATGAAATTCTGCCTGCTTTTCCCAAATTCTATCAAATTCATCCAAATAATCCTGCCGATAGAATACCATATTGCGCAAACTTGCATGGGGATTCTTGTCTAACTCAGCCATCTGATACTGTCCGACCGTTTGATGATTAAAGTATAACACTTTGCTCCTATCACTAATGGCTCCCAAATAACCACTAGACGCATTTATCTGACCATTGATCTCTTGCAAGACTACGGCTATCTCTTCCAAACCTAATTGTTCAGTAAGAGCTTGCGCACGCCAACGATAATTTTCCTTTTTCAGTTCATACCCCTTAGTCGTCCGTTTAAGACCGACAAGTTTACATTCTTTTTCTATCGTTTCATTCTTTGCTTCTCTGTCATTCCAGCCAACCACTTCTTCTTTCCAAACAAAATAGTTAGCCAAGATAGCCCATGTCTGGCTTCTGTTTTTTCCTTTGATTTCTTCTTTGGCGGCATCACAGAAAACATCAGGATGAAATTGCTTTTGAACACTCCATATTCTATCCAACTCTTCTTGCAAATCAGAACGGTAAAAGTCTGGCAAAACTTTCTTGCCCGATTCAAGTAACTGCGAACAAAGTTGCCCCGGAGTCAAATCCTCCTCATACAGCTTTTTAGCAATCTCCATTCCATCAATCAAAACTCCATCTTCTTCCTTTTTTACCTTTCGACTACTTTTATATCCACGTTTTTTATTAATCATCAATAAGACACGGGATAGTTCCTCTAAAGAAATCTCTTCTTCAGCAGCTTTAGCCCGTAAACGACAGGTTTCAAACGTAGTTCTGTTTCCTTGTTCCGAAAGGATAGTTTCGTCGGTAATAAAACCCAGCTCTTTCAAAAATTCAACCAACGCATCACGACGTAATTTATATCGCTGCAAATTACGGCGCATACTTCTTTTAAGAGTTCTTTCCGCATTTGTAGTGATACTTTTCCCTTTTTCAAAGTTCTGCGTTTCATCTACTGTCAAAGGATTTACTCTCACACCTAATCGGATGATTGACGAGACTTCCTCATCTGTTTCAGCTTCGTTCACCAACGCCCACCCTATACTATTTGTCCCTAAATCCAAGCCTAAAATCCTTTTCATAGTATGTTATCTTTACATTTTCCCAAATATAAAAATTTTATTTCAGAAACACTTGCACGCAAGCATTCCATTTCATATATTTGTCATACTAAAATGAAGCAAATCACAATAAGGATTATTCCGTTGTGAAAACATTAGGTTCCCTCGCCCTTCTGCGGGGGATTTTTTTATGCTACGAAGTTCTAAAATCAGCCTAAATGCCAGCTTGGTAGAAACCCGTGGAAAGGACAGTATATCTTCTATGCCACTTGCAGTATATATTAAATGACAAAGTAAGTAGTACTTACTTTTACGGCATATTCCTCAATCCTGTCCATTCCTAAAATCACTTGTCACTTTTGGGGTAGTTAAACAACTTTACTTGTCAATAAACTCATGATCCTCCTGGCTTACTTGTCACTCTCTGATAAAGCCTACCAAAAAGCCTGTCATCAAGAATGGACAATGGATATACCAGAGTGATCCATATTCTCGGCGTACAAATGTAAGGAATCAAAAAGAATCAGGGTCTTTTTCGCCAAAGATTTTTCCCCGGCAGTTTGCCTTTATACACCTCCATCGGGCACTCCATTCCGATGCTCATATGAGGTCTTCGGTTGTTATAAAAGTCAATCATACGATTGATCTCATTGATCGCCTGTTCTTTATCCCTGTACATTTCCTGCTCGTATATCCATTCGACCTTGAAGATCCCGTTCTGTCTTTCCGCCATGGCGTTGTCTGTCGGCTCATATCCTTCTGTCATGCTTATCCGTATGTGATGCTCCATGAGGCAGCTGACGTAAGCCTCGCTGGCGTATTGTGACCCCCTGTCCGAGTGGTGTATGGTACCGCAAAGGTTGCCGCCTCCGGCGATCCGGATCGCCATGCGCAAGGCCTCTGTCGTATGCGAGGCGCTGAGACTGTCGGATAGGCACCAGCCCAATACGGCGTGCGAATAGGCGTCGGTGACAAGATGCAAGTACAACACGTCCCCCAATATCCACACGTACGTGATGTCCGACACCCATATATGGTTGGAATACCGCGCGTCTTTTCCCTTGATAAGATTGGGGTACCTTTTATAGACATGATTGGAGTCTGTCGTACGCCTACGTTTGTTGGGATTGAGCTTAAAGCCTTTTGATTCATAAACCTTTAAGAACGAGTCTCGCCCGAGGGTCACAGCATGTCCCAAATCCTTTTCCAGTAAATGGAACAGCTTGAAACCTCCGATACGGGGACAACAAAGACGATAATAGCCTATCATGTCAGCAAGAAGCTTGACGCGTTGTCTCTCCGATACATCCGCCTTCATGTTCGCGTAATACCATTGGCGTTTCTTTCCAAACAGCCCGCAAAGGGTAGCCACACTCTCATGGGGATACTCCTCACGTAACGCCGTTACTGTTTGGCACCATCTTTTCTGAATATACTGATGCCTTCTTCCTCTTCCGCTATCTCTATCATCTTCTCGAAGGCACGGCTACGCATCTTCTCCAGCTCCAAAGAACGACGCAATTCCTCTATGCGCTTTTGAAGGGACTCCATATCTGTCAAATCCGATTGCTTGGGAACCATCTGTAACCTCTCTTTTGTTTCTGATGGCAAAGGTAACTGGTCCGATCCCACTGGGTATTCTTTTAGCCATCTATATATGCAAGGAGGGCTCAAAGAATATTTCTTCGTTATCGCATACTTGCTCATTCCGCTACTGTAATACTCGCGTAACACGGATAATTTAAAGGGTTCCGTGAACACTCTTTTGGGCTTTCTTTTGATCATTTCTATACTTTTTAGCCCCTTAAAAGTGTCAAGCTATTTCAGGACAAGACATCGGCTCACGCACCTAAGATACTTTGCCAACGAAGTTATGACACAAAAAAGGGAGACTCTTTTAGAATCTCCCTCGTGATCGGGCTGGGATTCGAACCCAGGACCCACAGCTTAGAAGGCTGTTGCTCTATCCAGCTGAGCTACCTGACCATCCTTATTTTCGTGGTGCAAAGGTAAGGATTTTTCTTTTCCTTGCAAACTTTTAGTACACTTTTTTACATATTGAATTTAGAATGGATAACCAACGGCAAAATGCAAGGCGAAATTATCCTTGAAATTAGGACGGGTTATCGCCCAACGCCTAGACTTTTTCTCCTGAGGATTATAAGCCTTGAAGCCTGTATCTAAACGTAGTAGAAAGAAATCAAAGTCCAAACGAAGTCCCAAACCATAGGAAACAGCGATCTCCTTGTAAAAACGAGAGAAATCAAAGTTTCCAGCCTTATAGCGTTCATCAGATACATTCCGGGTCCATATGTTTCCGGCATCTATGTAAGCCGCCAATTCAAACTTCCAAAAAAGTTTCGTTCGATATTCCAAGTTCAAATCCAAGCGGATATCCCCCGATTGAAGAGCGAAAGAAGTCGTGCTGTCAACTTCCATACTACCCGGACCTAACTCTCGTACAGACCATCCCCGGACACTATTCGCTCCCCCCGAGAAATAAGCACGCTCAAAAGGTAAATAGTTTGAGTTACCATAAGCCATCCCCACTCCCACTCCTATATGGAAAGCTAACTTGTTACGACTGTCAAGCACGATTCCTTTACTAAAATCGAAATCCAATTTCACATATTGCGCATATTCCGTACCAAACAACTCATAATAACCGTCATCATTTTTCTTCGCCCCCGTAAGATGCGAAAAGGCACTCAACAAATTCCCTGCGACCTCGACCGACGCACGTAGGGAATGCGTGTTTCTCAAACGATTCTGGGGAGAATAATTACTGAAGGAATAAGTATATCCCGAACTCATGATAAAATGGTTCGTATAGTTATACAACACCATATAATCCGGCAAGCTATTGATAAAGTCCATATTCTTATCCGGCAAATACACATAATTCAAGTCTACAAGCTTAAAGGTATGGCGTGCCTGTGTATTGCCCCGATCTTGCCAAATATAACTCCAACCACCAGATAGAATCGCCCTCGTATACTCCGGACGTTTTTGCAGGTTGTAACTTATTTTCGCTTCAGTTGACGCACGTAGCCGCCTACGAAAATCCGAACTCAAGAACGGGAACAAGAAACGAGGAAACAGCAAGGACCCTTCCGCACCTAACTCCCAGTAATTACCAAAGCCATTCGCCTTATTTCCGGATAACGCCTCGTAAGCCCCTCTCACCCTCGCCGAGAACAGCTCCGATCCTCGGAAGATATTCCTATGCTGATAATTCAAGCTGGAGGCAAACCCATAATCACCCGCCGAGTTAGTACCTTCCAAATCCACTCCCACCGTATTTATCTTCGCGGGAGAAGTGAGAATGTAACAATCCAACTTCATCGTATCCCGCTCCTCTACTTCCGTAAAACGTATATTTACATTCCTCAAAGCCCTTAGAGAAGCGAACGCCGAATAGGTCTGCTCTATATTCTTCTCACTAAATAATTGCCCCGGCCGAATATAAGTACTCCTCCGGAGCACGCTCGGACGGATACTCTTCCCGTTTCGGCCATATACGATATTCACCCCTGCGCTGAGCATCGTATCTGTAGCCATGAAACTAGCGTCCTCTCCTACCCCCATCGGATTATAATCGGTTAAGACCGTTACATCCTTAATATAATACTGACGATGCGGCTGATCCTCTACCGACCCATTGGGCAACACCTTCCGATAAGGTTTCATGGACATATCAAGATCCACGACATTTTGGTTAAAAGAACTATCAGCGATATATCCTAAATAATCCCGATTAAAACCATAATACCCGTTCCAGCGAAGTAAGGTTGTAATACGCTCCCGCTCCTTGTCCAATATATCCCGGTCAAATAAAGTTCCTTCCTTAACTAATTGGTTATACTCTTCCTGTGAGGACCGGAACGCAGAAGCTAAGGGAGAGCGGCGAGGCGCTTTCAGATGTGCCAAACTATCAATTTTCGGATCGGGGAACTTCATCGTGTAATTGCGTATCCTATACGGATCGTTCGCCTTTATATGGTAAGTTACAACCGCTTTCTTATGGCGTGCCGTATCAATCGTCGTTGATACATCCGCATGGACATACCCTTTATTAATGTAAAAACGCTCTAGTTCCATGGCGGACTGTTCCACCAACATCGTATCCAGCACCACGGGAGGCTCACCGATCCTACGTAACTGTTTATTGATCCATTTCTTCTCATTCTTACCAGACCAATCATAGACAAACAACTGCCACTTCATCAGACCAAACACCTTGAAGTTTGGTTGCTGCCTAAGATAAGATTTTAAATCCGCAGACTTATAGTCCCTGTTATCCGACACGATCTCCACCTTATCCAGCAAATATTCCCCATCCGGCACAAACTTGGTCGTACTACAAGAGGTTAGTAGTAGTACGATACAGATAAAATAGCATATACGTAGAGATCGATTCATCATTCCAAGCTTTTTACGATCGCGAATGTACTGGAATTTAAAGAATTTACCGTACTTTTGTTTTGTAAAAAGAACTAAGATGCTAAGCAAGACCAAAGTCAAATACATCCGTTCTCTGGAATTAAAGAAATTCCGGAATGAAAATAATGTTTTTGTAGCCGAAGGAAATAAATTGGTAGCCGATATGTTACCGGCCTTTGAATGTGAGTTATTAATAGCCAAGCCATCTTGGATGGCTACACAAGGCGATATTCCGGCCAAGGAGTTATTGGTAGCGGAAGAAGATGATATTCGTAAAGCCAGCTTCCTGAAAAATCCCCAAGATGTACTCGCGATCTTTAAACGCCCCAATTGGGATATAACGGAAATAACGCCGGAAAAGGAGCTTGTTCTCGCATTAGACGGAATCCAAGATCCGGGCAACTTAGGTACGATCATCCGGTTAGCGGACTGGTTCGGTATTTCCCATATCGTATGCAGCAAAGATACCGCCGATGTTTTCAGTCCAAAAACCGTACAAGCCACTATGGGTGCGCTCGCCCACGTAAAAATACATTACACCGATCTGGAAACGTTCTTACAGGCCCAATCAGCCCAAGCCATACCTTTATACGGCACCTTCCTTGGCGGAGAAAACTTATATGAGAAAACCTTATCCGGAAACGGTATCTTGATAATGGGTAATGAAGGAAATGGAATACGTCCCGCCATAGAGGCTTTTGTAAACGAAAAATTATATATCCCGAACTATCCGGAAGGAAGAGACACCTCAGAGTCTCTCAATGTGGCCATCGCTACAGCTGTGGTCTGTGCCGAGTTTCGCAGACGCCAAGGGAATCCCGCTTAAACGATATATATGGACTGAACAACCCGGCGTAATCTTTTCGGTTAACGCCGGCCAAGATCCCATCACCTGCTTAAAACCAATCGCCGGTTCCGAGGAAAGAACCGGCACCAGCACTCCATCATAAAAAGCGGTTCCAGCTATCTCCTCATTCAACGGGTAAACACCATGAAACGCACCATTATCATCCAGTTCGATATAATGCATACGATAAACCTGCTTACACCAAACGTAATGAGCGGCAATTCTTCTCATAAGTATAATAAACAAATAGAGAGATTACTTAATAGAATCCTTAGGTAATTCGGCAAGCTCCTTACCATAGTTATATTTCATCAAGCTTAAGCTATCTATATACACCTTATAATAAGTCGTATCCATATTATCCATACGGATATATCCAAACACACGCTTTACTTTCTTAGTTGGTATAGTCTTCAAGATCGTCTCGTGATATCCATCTTTCGTGATCTTACTATTCACCGTCAAGGTCGTATCACCTTGGTCTGCGCTTAAACGTACCTCCGGCTTATAAGCCATTTTGTTATTCAATCCCCAGACACGCATGCCCAGCACGAAACTACTGCCCGAGGAATAATTCGTTTCCGGACGTATATCGAAAGTCACCCCATTAAATACAGAGGTAGGAGACAAGACCAGATAAGAACGGCGAGGCCAAATATCCACAGAATCCCGGTTCGATACCGGCGCAGCGTCCGCCTGCACATCCCCTAAGTTATTGATCCGTTTATTAAGATCGGCCAAGACCCGGTTGTAGACCTCCATATAAATATCCAAGTTACGGCCGTACCACACCAACGAGCTATCATACACCGCCTGTGTAATATCATGCTTACGGAATACAGACTCATACAAGGCAAGCTTCATGGTATCGGATTTATAAGTATTATAATCCACATTTACCATGGCCTCAGCCAGCAACATATCCGTCAAGACACCCTGCATCTTTTTCTCCGACAGAATACCATCCGGAACCTTACTACATGCCGCCAGCAACGTCGTGGCTAATAAAGCCATACCATATATCCGTAATTTTCTCCGCATTTATTTCTCTTCTTTCGAAAGGCTAGCCGACAAAGTATGCCGATAAAATATTAACAAAAGGAAAACTCCCACGCAAATCGCCGAGTCCGCCAAATTAAAGATCGGACGGAAGAAAACGAACTCCTGTCCACCCCAGATCGGAACCCAATCCGGGAATACGGTCTCTATCAATGGGAAATAGAACATATCCACCACCTTACCATGCAGCCAAGAGGCATAACCACCTCCCTCCGGCATAAAAGTAGCGAGTTGCCCGAAACTATGGTCGAAGATCACGCCATAGAATATCGAGTCGATTATATTACCCACCGCCCCCGCAAAAACCAAAGATATACAGGCAATAAAACCGAATTTATAATTTTCTTTAACCAGCTTATACAAATAATATCCGATAAACAATACAGCCACGATACGGAATACGGAAAGGAATAATTTCCCAATCACCTCTATACCGAATGCCATACCCGGATTCTCAGTAAAATAGAGATAAAACCACGGAGTTATCTCTATACTCTCATGCAACTGCATGTGGGTCTTAATCCATATTTTCAGCACTTGGTCAAGAAGAAGGAGCAGTATTATGATTAACACTGCTCCCCAACCTTTAGAATATCTCATTTACTTTGCACCTCCTTGTTTTGCTTCGATACTTAAAGTCGCATGAGGCACAGCACGTAGCCTTTCTTTCGGGATCAATTTACCAGTCTCCCGGCAAATACCGTAGGTCTTATTCTCGATACGGATCAAAGCGGCCTGTAAATTCTGGATGAATTTCATCTGGCGTTGCGCCAAACGGCCCGCCTCTTCCTTCGATAACGTAGAAGCGCTTCCTCCAGCACCTTGAATGTAGGAGACGTATCAGCCACGTCGTTACCGTCGGAATTCGTAACCCCTGATCGCAAAAGCTCGTAATCCCTCTTCGCGATTTCCAGTTTCTCTAATATAATAGCGCGGAACTCCTCGAGCTCAGCGTCTGAATATCTTGTCTTCTCTGCCATGGTTCTAAAAAAATTTAGGTTCAACAATCGTTCAAATATCAATCAAAAAGAAGAATTAAGAATGAATATAAAATCATATTATTTCTTCTTTGCATGCAAAGATAATATAATTATCGATTTTCCTATATTTCATTCCTAATTCTTCCGCAAGAAATGCTATTCTATTTTTAAGCTTTCTCGATCTTTACGGACAATTTAAAGTCCTCGAAATCGAGTTCCGTAGCGTCGCTGATCGCATTATCCATGGTTTCGATAGATTCCGCCAATACTTGGTTAGCAATATAATCCTTATAATCATGGATCGCCTCATCCATCTCCTCGCAAGAAAGAATGGATACATGGATCTTATCCGTTATATCGAAACCACTGCTCTTACGCAAGTTCTGGATACGATTCACCAACTCACGGGCCAGACCCTCCTTACGCAAATCCTCGGTTACGGTAATATCCAAAGCGACTGTCAAGCGACCTTCATTAGCGACCAACCAACCCGGGATATCCTCAGAGATGATCTCTACATCCGTACGCTCCAAAACGGCCTCCTGTCCATCTACCATCAAGGTAAACGTTCCGGCTTTCTCGAAAGCGTTGATATCTTCTTGGCTCATCGATTGAATCGTGGCGGCCAACGCCTTCATGATCTTTCCGTAGCGCGGGCCCAACTTCTTAAAGTCCGGTTTGATCTTCTTCACCAAGATACCTGCCGTATTATCCACGAACTTCAGCTCCTTCACGTTCACCTCGTTCAAGATAAGGTTCTTCACGGCCTCGATACTCTCTTGTTGATGAGCGTCTACAACCGGAATCATTACCGTATGCAACGGCTGTCGAACCTTGATATTCACCTTGCGGCGAAGAGCCAATACCATAGAAGAAACATCTTGAGCCATTTGCATACGCTCTTCCAAATTCTTGTCGATCTTAGACTCGTCGTAAACCGGGAAATCGGACAAGTGTACGGACTCAACGTTCTCACGTCCCGTAACAGCGACCAAGTCCAAGAATAACTGATCGGCATAGAACGGAGCGATCGGAGCCATCAACTTAGCCACTGTCTCCAAGCAAGTATATAAAGTCTGGTAAGCGGACAACTTATCCTCCGTCATACCACCACCCCAGAAACGGCGGCGGTTCAAACGCACATACCAGTTACTCAAGTTATCATTTACGAAATCAGAGATAGCACGTCCGGCACGAGTCGGCTCGTAAGCCTCCAAGTAGCCATCCACATCCTTCACCAAGCTGTTCAACAGAGAAAGGATCCAACGGTCAATCTCCGGACGCTTGCTCCATTCCACATCCGGATCGGAGTAGTCGAAGCCATCCACGTTCGCGTACAAAGCAAAGAATGAATACGTATTATATAATGTACCAAAGAACTTACGGCGAACTTCCTCGATACCATCGATATCAAACTTAATATTATCCCATGGTGAAGCGTTCGTGATCATGTACCAACGCAACGGGTCCGAACCATACTTCTCGATCGTAGAGAATGGATCAACAGCGTTGCCCAAGCGTTTAGACATCTTGTTTCCGTTCTTATCCAATACCAGACCGTTAGACACGACAGCCTTGTAAGCCACGCTATCAAAGATCATGGTGCCCAGAGCATGCAGGGTAAAGAACCAACCGCGTGTCTGGTCAACACCCTCAGCGATAAAGTCAGCCGGATAGATCTGACGATTATCGAACTCCTTCAAGTTCTCGAACGGATAGTGGATCTGGGCATAAGGCATAGCGCCGGAATCGAACCATACGTCGATCAAGTCTGTCTCACGCTTCATCGGCTTGCCGGAAGCGGAAACCAAGATAATATCATCCACATACGGACGGTGCAAATCGATCTTCTCGTAGTTTTCCTTCGTATAATCTCCCGGAGCGAAGTCCTTATAAGGGTTAGACTCCATAAAGCCGGCCTTCACCGATTTCTCGATCTCGCCGAACAGCTCTACCACGGAACCGATACACTTCTCCTCGCTACCATCTTCCGTACGCCAGATCGGTAACGGAGTACCCCAATAACGGCTGCGGCTCAAGTTCCAGTCTTGCAAGTTCTCCAGCCATTTGCCGAAACGTCCCGTACCCGTGCTCTGCGGTTTCCAGTTGATCGTATTGTTCAACTCGATCATGCGCTCACGGCAAGCGGTCGTGCGGATAAACCAGCTATCCAACGGATAATACAATACCGGCTTATCAGTACGCCAACAATGCGGGTAATTGTGGACATGCTTCTCGATCTTGAACACCCGGTTCTGGGCCTTCAGCATCATGCAGATCTCTATATCTAACGTCTCATCTTTATCCGTCTTCGTATCATCGTAAGCGTTCTTCACGAATTTTCCTTGCCATGGATCATAATCAGAAGCGTTCATACAATTTTGTACAAACTCCGGAGCCAAGTCTTCCAGCTTATAGAACTTACCGGTCATATCCACCATAGGGCGCATATTTCCATCCTTATCCTGCATCATCAAAGGAGGAACCCCGAATGTTTTCGCCACACGGTTATCGTCCGCACCAAACGTCGGTGCGATATGTACGATACCCGTACCATCCTCTGTCGTAACGAAATCACCCGTGATCACACGGAATGCACCTTCACCCGGATTTACCCATGGGATCAATTGCTCATATTTCATACCGGCCAACTCGGAACCCTTCCACTCACCTACTACGCTGAAAGGAACCAGCTTGTCACCCGGTTTGTAATCAGACAAAGAAAGCTCAGCGGCTTTCGGATTGAAATAAGCAGACAATAAATCTTTCGCTATAACAGCAGTCATCGGGATACCCGTGTAAGGATTATAAGTCTGTACAGCCAGATAAGTAATATTCGGGCCTACGCAAAGCGCCGTATTGGAAGGCAACGTCCAAGGAGTCGTTGTCCATGCCAAGAAATAAGGATCGCCGAATTGTGCCATCTCCGGTTTCGGGTCCAATATATGGAACTGTGCCGTACAAGTCGTATCCTTCACGTCACGATAACAGCCTGGTTGGTTCAACTCGTGCGTGCTCAAGCCCGTACCCGCGGCGGGAGAATACGGTTGGATCGTATAGCCTTTATATAAAAGACCTTTCTTATAAAGCTCTTTCAATAGATACCACAAGGTCTCGATATAGCGGTTATCATACGTGATATAGGGATTCTCCATATCCACCCAATAACCCATCTTCTGCGTCAGATCCTCCCACTCTTTCGTGAACTTCATCACGTCCTTACGGCAAGCGGCGTTATACTCAGCGACAGAAATCTTCTTACCGATATCTTCCTTCGTGATGCCCAAAGCCTTCTCCACGCCCAACTCGACAGGCAGACCGTGTGTATCCCAACCCGCCTTACGATTCACCAAGAATCCCTTCATGGTTTTATAGCGGCAGAAAATATCCTTAATCGAACGGGCGATAACATGGTGAATACCCGGCATACCGTTTGCGGATGGAGGACCCTCGTAGAATACGAATGTAGGATGTCCCTCTCTTGTTTCAAGACTCTTATGGAAGATGTCTCCATCCTTCCATTTCTTCAGCACCTCTTTATTTACGTTCGACAAGTCAAACTTAGAATATTCGGTAAATTTCTTACTCATATCGCGATGTATTTATCTTGCTTCTAAAAAATTGCCGCAAAGTTAGTGATTTCTTTCGAATTAGACAATATGGAATTTTCATTAATGAAAGCACAGGTTTCTTCTGCGTGAAACAAATTTTAGTTAAAGCAGAAAAGTAACAGTATCTGATAAAATCCTATTAGGAAACCTACCGGCTCTCTCCTACTTTTGCCCCTGAATTTAAATCTAACACCTACTAATAAAATGAACATTAAGAGTAAATTCGGTTATTTATGTTGCGCCTTCCTATTGACCACTAGTTTATGGGCACAAGACGTATTGATTTCCACGAGGAATACCTCATTATTGCTAGACGCACCTGTCGGCGGAGAGGTAAGATTCATCTACTATGGAGACAAGTTATCCACTTCCGATGCGGCTACCTTGCTCGAGACCGAGCAGAAAACATTTTCCGCTTATCCGGTCTACGGCTTGAATTGCCCCTCCGAAAGCGCATTGTCCGTTACCCATGGCGACGGGAATATGACCCTTCAACTGGAAGTCATAAAAGTAGATACACGAAAAGAGCAAACAGCAGATATCACAACGATCCGATTAAAAGATAAAGTGTATCCTTTTTATATGAATCTCTGTTACAGAACCTATCCGGACGCCGATATCATCGAGACGATTCGCCGCAGCCTGATCAGCGGCGATTGTCCTGACATCGTCCTCTGGTGGTTTTCTGATACG
>OGRF01001425.1_pt1 | contig 15857 bp, 7 predicted proteins | sample 1553381 | NCBI WGS metagenome assembly OGRF01 (sample SAMEA2580060, study PRJEB22360) | human gut metagenome | biome: human gut; feature: human-associated habitat; material: faeces | place: Denmark | collected 2008/2010
ACATATCATCAATCCAAAGACGAGTTTGCCAAGAATATCCCTTTTTATCCCATTTACGCTCCTCTTCATTCGCATTGGCAGGAAGTTCCCATTGAGTGTCAGCATAGGGCAGTCCCAGATCTAAATAACGCTTATCTTTCGTTATATTATAAAATCTTAGAGGTAAGCAACCAAACATATTTTGGTCTACGTGAATCGGTGGAGGTAGAAGTTCTTTTTCCAGATGAAACAATAATTCGAAACGGTTTCTTAACAGCTTTATCAATTCTTTATTATTTGTCAATTCTGCAAAACGAAGAGCTCCATACCATGTACACACCTCTGCATAATGTATTCCTCTATCAAAATACAGTTGATGTTTAGTTTCCATTAAACGTCTGCTCAATTTATTTCCAACCGTCTTTGGATCTGCCTTCACAGGAAAATCTCCAAAATAATTTTGAGCAGAAATCACATTTGAGCTCAAAAAAACAGTCATCAATAAGGCATAAATCAAATAATTCCTTTTCATAATCGTAGTGTTCTATATAATTAATTATTCAATATTAAATTCTCCGAATCATAACCCAGTCACCGGTATCCAACGTGCCGTACTTGTAGATGCAACATCACAAATGGCATCTAAAGAATTCCGCTTTGTAATAAAAAAATTGACAAGTACTTGCCCGGAAGTGATAGTCAATTTTGAACGTGGAATAGCAATTTCAGCAATATATCCATAATCATCTATAAGCCTCTCATTTGTTTCATTGCAAACATAAGTTTTGACCTGGGCATCTAATTGAGCTTCTTTCCATGATGCATCATATATTTCACAATTCTTCAGTCCATTCATTGTTACTTGTATGCAGCAAGCCCCTTTTGACAGCTTATTATTACTCACAGGAGATACGTATAAGGAAGCGTAATCAGAGGCTAACAAGTTTCGATCAAGTACTTCTAACAGGAAATAAATATTATCATCATCATACGAACAACGTAACGTTCCTTGTGCTTGTGACTTACTGCCCACAAAGAGTGCATGATCTGTATTTGCCCACTCTTTATTGTTACCATCTATTGTTACCTTTCTTTTCACGGCATCAATACGATGATTAAGTACAAACTGTGCCATCTGAACCGGTCCTTCTTTCGCTTTAATATTAGTTCCAACCAAAGTATGTGAATCAATAATACAAAATGATCCCCAATAACCACCAGAAAAAGGTTGATAAGCGCTACCGAAATTACGAGCAGTAGCATCTCCTATTTTAAGAGTATATTTACTTGACGATTCATACGAAAGGACGGTTTCTCCCGAAGGGAGCTGTCCCAAATATGGTCCCATACCGGAGAAAACACAATTATTACTATCGACAGGTCCTTCCTGGTCGGCAGCCAAATATTCCCATTTGTCTTTATCTGAATAACAAAGCGAAATATGATATCCTGAATTATTGGTTTCCACAGCAGCAGCTAATCCCTTATTATCATTGAGTCTCACAACAGAAGGCATCTGATGATTATAGCCGACAATTCCGTTTTTCTCCCACCTCATTCGCAATACATAATAAGGAGAAGAACTAAAGTCCGGTTTCCATGTCTTTCCTCCATCAGTAGAAACAACCATTGCCGTACCTGTATCTGTGCCATGTCCTTCCAAGCCAGTACGACTGCTATCTGTAAAGTAACAGTGTAATTCACCTGTAGGCAACTCCAACAAGAAAGGTTCCCAATTAACTCCCTGATAGATCTTGATAGGTTCACTCCAAGTAACACCATTATCCGTACTGCGCTTTAATTCAATTCCTGCATCTTCCGGCAAATCCCGATAACCGGAATTAGCTCTGCAAGATGCAACTGCCAATATATCTCCATTAGAGAGCACCAGCCCATCGCAATTAGCATAGCAATGTATATTCTTATTGCCTTTGCTATCGATAATGTCATAACTGTTAAATATTTCTCCTTTATTGCTCCAAGTTTTCAGGTCCTTACTAAGCGCATAAACACAACGCCGACCAATATTATTATTAGCACTACCATTGTGATAGAACAAAATATAGTCACCATTCTTCATCTTTTTTATACGAGGATAGCGAGGATACGAAGATTCCATAGTCACAAGCATCCGATAGTTCATCATCAATGAAGAGCGTTTCGTAACATCTGCGTGGGAATTTATAATAGGTGTCCCCTGATTCAATTCCCCAATAGGTGTGATGCTACAAACCACAGGCTCCTGGGATTCGTCCTCCTTTGGTTTCTCCGTATTCCCGTTACCAGCTAGTAAATTCTCATCATTTTCACCACTGCCCCCGCACGCTATAAATGAGATAGCTATGGAGAAAAATAACATAAAAAAAGTGTTTTTCATAGCTCTAGTATATTTTATTCAACTTGCTATTTTCCCTGTCTCGTCGGTTGCGGACCTAAATATGAGCGCTTCATTCCTCCGAAATCCAAGACAATCTTTTGCAATACAGTTCCGGCATCGCCACATATAATTTTCACTGTGTGTTTACCCGGTTTGTCGATATGCAAAGTGGTTTTGTTGATTCTACAGTTCTTCAACACACTTTCGTACCAGATTTGTGCATACTCAAAAGAAGAAGTAGAAGGATTCATCACAGGACCTTCGTCAATACATACTCCATATTTCGTTTCCACATTCGTTGCTTCATGTCCGGCATACCCACGGTCCTTACTTAATGTAAATGTAGGCAATACGTATGTGTAGACATCAACCGAACCTTGTTCGAATGTATAGAAATCATATTCCAGGCGAGGGGTACTGCGACCTGCTGTCCGCTGCGGGGCGGCTGTCGGGTCACCTAGTTGAATAGCTGTATTTTCTATTCCCAAGTTAGGAATCGTTCTCATTTGAATAGCTTTGTTCTCTACCTTCCGGTGAAAACCGGCAGCGTCAATAGAAACATATCCATTGTGCTCTACAAATAAAGTGTCCATTTCGGCTAATGAAGGAGAAGAAGGGTTGAAGACTGAAATATAAACATTCTCCTTCTCGCCACGATCAGATGCGATTTCCAACGTTCCGAATACTTTCTCACCAGTCGGGACCTTAGCCCAGTCGATTGAGACTTCTATACGATTTTCCGTGGTAGTTTCTCCGGCTTTCTGACTTAACAGAATCCAGTTATCTGAAACCGATGCTTTCCATTTCAGAGGAGTCGCTCCTTTATTGAAAACGTCTACGTAATAGGATTGGCGGAAGTATGTGTTGAAACATGGCAGGGAATGGAAACTCTTCTGCCCTTTCAAAATATCCTCTCCTTCGGCCAATATGCCCAAAGAGGCTGCAGATGCCAGATTTACCTTCCGCAGAGCCGGGAGTTCAAAGTAGGCTGCGGCAAATCCCTGTTTCATGGTCATTACATGATCCCATTTACCTCCAAGTAATGAGTTATATCCTTTTGTTATTACTTCCAGACTATCATAACAAGCCTTAGTCATTTTTTCCAGTTCTGCGGTAGTTGCCCTCTGTTGAATAGAGTACCAACGGTTTCTCTGTCCGTTGAGAATCATACGGTTCAATAGTTCACATCCTTTCACCGGATAGTATAATGATTGATAATAGCATGCTTTCTTATCTTCTGGCAAAGCTTTCAGGATTTTCTCTACCATATTCCCTATCCGTTGATATTCAGCCAAACGAGTATCCACTTCACGATAATTGGCAAGCGAAAAATCAGTATCTGTATTCCGTTCTCTTCCGTGTTTGTCGGTAGCCCACTGATAACCCCATCCCATAAACTCCGGCTTACGCGCAAAGGCCAATTTATAGAAAGAATTTATCACATCCTGATATTCAACCCGATAGTCATCTCCCAACATGCCACACAACCATTCGGTACGATAGTTTGCCGCTCTTTCAAAACTGAATGAATCAATATCGAAAGCCATCGTCAGGAAATAATCAACAGCAAATTCACATGATTTGATGTCTCCGGCATTGAGCAGCCAGATACGATCAGCTGTCATGTCATAAGCTTTACGGAGTTCTTCATACATTAATGTGGGTGAAGTTGTGTTCATCCAAAGATGATCGTGAGGTTTACCCAGATAAGAAGAATGATAATATACTCCCGAACGTCCGGAACGTTTCTGTTCTTTCGGACTGCTCAAACGTTTCATATATCCATAATTATCATCCGGCCAGATAATAGTCACATCATCCGGAAGTTCCAATCCCTGATCGTATACATCCAGCACTTCCTTATAAGGAGTAAAGGCTTGAGGAATGTCTTCCGCACGCTTACCGATGGCATCTACCAGCATTTGCCTTTGTGCCATCAAAGCTTCCTGAAGCATTTCCTTTCTATCATTCATATTATTGCTTGCATTCATTGCCCGGTCGTGCAATCCACGCAAAGCCAAAGTATATACATTTTCAAACGGAGCACATTCATCTACACGTGATTTCAACACTTTGTTGACTCCATCCTTATTATTGATATAGTCCCATTCACCCATTTTATCACGCTTCCACTCACTTGCCGTGTTAAACAATAACGGTTCACAATGAGAGGATCCCATGACAATAGCAAAGCTATCCGCTACCAGGCGATTTTCAGGAATACGGTGGAATGCCATGGATGCGTCATGCATAGCCGGACAAAGATAATTAGCCTGAAGACGCAACAGCAGTTCACACACCTTTGCATACGTTCTCGGTCCGAAGTTTCCACGTTCTTTTTCAAAATTGCGTTTTGACCAACGATAGAGTCCCCAGTCCTCATCATTGATAAATATCCCTCTGAACTTGACAGACGGTGTTTTAGAAATGAACTTATCAACTTTTACACTAACTTGTTTTTGCTGTTTGATTGGAGCATCCGCCCACCAGTACCAAGGAGATACTCCTATTGCTTTTGATATGGAAAGAAGTCCGTAAGCAGTACCACGCCTGTCACTTCCAGCTACGACAATTGCTTTCTTTATGCCCGGAATAGGATTATTGACCACTTCTATCATATAACGCTCCCAACTTCCGGCAATGGCAGCTGTATCTATTTTGTGTCTCGATACCAAAGCGTCAATCCACTCGCTTTTTCCTATAGTACCGGCAATAATCGCATACCGCGCAGATACTTTCCCGGGCTTGCTTTCATCTATTCTCAACTCTTGTCCCGTCACACGACGAACATCATCCACAAAAAGAGAAGCGCTTTTACGTACTACAGTTGCATCTTTTCCATCAAAACAGATAACTGCATTCGTTGATGAAGAAACAATAGGAAAACTATTCTTTCCGGTTCCTTTGTCGAGTAAAACTTGTGCTTTTGCCGAAATCAGGCTACAACAAAATAAGCCCAGCAATAAAATTTTATTTTTCATATATACATTAGATTGACTATTGATAACGCAAAGTAAGGCAAAAAGCAATAAAACGAATAAAAGAAACCGACCTATAAATAGCAGAATATGTTCAAAAAACAACCACCGCAACTCGAGATTCGAAGTTACGGTGGCTAATTTATTATCTATTATTGAAAGCTTTCCTCATCTATCAGAATCTGTCTTCATCAGCCACAGCCTCTTCCCAAGTTTCCCATATCTGCACATTCGGATCATAACCATCATAACCGTAGTTCTGATACAAAGGAGCCTTTCCGTTAGAAACGATTGCTTTTTCAGGAATAGGCCAATAAATGTTATGTTTACCCATGATATAATTGATATCTGTTTTAGTAGCATTTACGTTAATAGTAACGCCTTTGTTGTACATACCTTTCTTTATGCAACGTTGATACCAATAGCTACCACCTTCAGAATCGGTGCCAGATTGCTTATCGAATGTTTCCACTTTATATGTATTCCCGAACTCGTCCGCTCTGCCGCTGATAGCCAAACAGAGTGACACACGGGTTAACTCTACATTACGCCATTCTTCAAAGAAAAGTTCACGCGCACGTTCATCCATGATATCACCGATAGTAACCTTACCTACATAAAATTCAGTACAATGAGCACGTTCTCTGATGATGTTTATATCATCCTTGATTGTTGGATCATCCGGATTGATATAGAATTTTACTTCTGCACGCAGCAGGTAGGCTTCCGCCAAACGATACAAATACCAATCAGCAATACTGCCATCCGTAGCTCCTTCCAGACCATTATTGGTTTCCTTAGCTTGATTGATGACATCATTCAGGCAGAAAATGTAATGAGGGACGTCATACCAACGACGAATAGTGTCAGAACACATCAAATCTCCCTTACGGGTAACAAGTTCATTTTTCTCATTGTAATAATCATCTTCTGCGTAAAGCTTAATATTTTGCCCAAAAAATTCAGAATCCGGATTATTACATTTCAGTTTCTCCATGTGCATCCAGTTTCCCGTCTCTGCACTATGCCGCAAATCGGTTTGATCCATTTTATCATTAACAGCCCACAAATCGTCTTGATAGAAAGTGGTAGTACGGAATGTAGATATACCACGTCCCAGTCCACGCATATAATCATATTCTTTACGATATTTACCATCTTTACGAGTATAGTTGAATAGAGCTTGCTTTCCATCAGGCATTTTGATTCTATTATCAAAGAAGAAAGGATACATAATACGCATAGTCAACATCGGGATGAATGATTCTTTAGCTGCTCCCCGGTTAGGCATACCCATAATCACTTCTTTGTTGGCAGCAATCAACTTGTTCTCCGGACGATGTAAATCCCAGATAACATTGCGGGTAATGGGCCATGATACAGATTCGCCGCCTTCAAAAAAGGTTCCGAAAGATTCTTTCATCAAAGAATAGCCTGATTTATCAATTAAGATATCCAACTGTTCCTTTGCCTTCCCGAATTCACCAATAGACATATAGAGCTTAGAAAGCAACATACGGCAAGCACCTTTATTTACCATACCAACATAATCCATATCTTTCTGTTCAGGAACCCATTGTACAGCAAATTCCATATCTGCTACCATTTTTTTCAGAATAGCGTCACGGTGAGTAGATCGATAGTTCTGCTTAGGAACTTCCGGAAGTTTTGTCAACAAAGGTACATGTCCAAATTGAAAAACTAATGAATAATAGCGATAAGCCCGATGGAAATAGGCACGGCCAATGTATTCGTTTTTCAATGTTTCGTCCATTGGTACATTACCAATAAACGAAAGTATTGTATTAGCATTTCTAACACCTTCAAAATTTTGTCTCCAGAAGAAGTATATACTGTTTGTGCGTCCTAGATTTTTTTCGTTAGTTTGGTCGCTGTTCGGCCTCAACAGATTGTCAACATTATCCAACAACCCGCTTTTATCAGTCGCAGACGGTACCATCAAATCTGAAAAAGTATATTCTGTGGGCAGTGCTATCATCTCTCTGGAATCTTCACTCACATAATTACGTTTAAGCTGACGGTCACAAATAGCCAATACAGATTTTATACCATTTTCCGTAGAAAATACAGTTTCCGGTTCAAACATTGTTTGAGGATCCGGATCCAAAAAACTTTCTGAACATCCGGTCAACATTAATGAAGTGCCTACAAATAAAGCTACACTTTTACAAATATATTTTTGAATATAATTTTTCATATACGTTTCTGTTTAAAAGATTAGAATGTTAAATTAAGTCCAAGCGTCCAAATACGAGATGCAAAATTTCCGGTTTCAGGGTCGCCATATCCTTCCCAATCTTTAGCCCATACAGCTGCGTTACGAACAGAGCCATACACTTTCACACGATCGATTTGTATTTTTTCCGTCCAAGCCCTAGGCAATGTATAGCCGACAGATATATTTTCTAAACGAATGAAAGAACGATTATATAATCTACGTGCACCTTTTGCACCTTCCGGGCCTTGCGCCTCGATACGTGCATATTTATTAGTAGGATTGTCTACAGTCCAATATTCCTTCGCATTCTTGTTCACCAATCTGTAAGTCATGCCGCCACCGTCGTCATCATTGTTCAAATACATACTTTCCAGACTCTTATGCCCCATACGAGAGTAAATATTCACAGAAAGGGTTAAATCTTTCCACAAGGTGAAATCATTACGCAATGCCCATGTAACCGGAGCGGCGGTTTGTCCTTGGAATACTTTATCATCATTATTATAGACAACCTTTACTAAATTACCATCAGCATCGTATTGGTCGTTAGCCGGATTGTTCCATACTTTCGGGTCTCCAGGAACCTGCCCGTATTTTTTAGCTTCTTCAACCTCATCTTTCTGCCAGATTCCCGTCACTTTATAATCCCAAATCGCACTAATAGGCTTATCGATAAACCAGCCGGCTGCCACATAGTCCGCTTCTCTTGAACCTACCACACTTCCAGTGGCATCCACTATATCTTGACGATCACCAAACAAATGTTTGATTCTGTTTTTATTATATGAGAGACTGAATGATGAGCTCCATTGGAAATTTTTCTTATCAATATTCAAAGTATTCAATGCCACCTCAAAACCACTATTATCCACCTGTCCTAAATTGGTAGTAATATTCTCAAATCCAGTAAAGTTAGACAAAGGTTGTCTCATAATCATATCTTTGGTACTCATTCGATAATATTCCAATGTACCTGTAATACGGTCATTTAAAAATCCAAAGTCCAATGCAAAGTTCCACGATTGTGTTTTTTCCCATTGCAGATTCGGATTCTTCATACGTTGAGCCATCAAATAACGCATTAAATATAAGTCACCTGAAGAAGTGATATAACCTTGCATTTTACCACCCCCCGGATAAAGATTGGCAAGTGCTTCGTAAGGATTTTCCAATGAACGATTACCATTTTTACCGTATGAAACACGCAGTTTACCACTATTCATGATATGAGCATATTTTTGGAAAAAATCCTCATTAGTGAATGACCATGCTATACCTCCGGAAGGAAACCATGCATAAGGATTATTTGCCCCAAAAGCCGAATAGCCGTCACGTCTGATGGTACCAGTAACCATATAACGATCATCGTAAGAATAGAATGCGCGTGCCATCAATGCATCAGCCGTTTGATGATTATCATCAGTTCTGAATGTACTGACAGACTTATCTCCATTCTGGGTGTTATGGAACCCAAGCGCGTCAGATGGCAAAATATTACGGGCTTCAATTCGGTCTGACCAATATTGGCGTTCTTCCGCTTCTTGCACAAATGTCAAAATAACATGGTGCTTGTTAGCAAAAGTCTGATCCCAAGTAATAGTATTGTTCAGAGACCAATTAAAACGTTTGGCCTGTTCCCGATTTGTTCCACGGTCATTAGGATTGGAATTAGGTCTTTCTGCAGACGTAAAATAACGGTCATAGAAAAATTGAAAACGGGGCGCAATATTAAACTGATAAGTGATGTTGAAAGGCAATTTTACTTTAGCATTGAAGATAGTATTCAATGTAGTATACCCTTTTTCCAATTGAATATATTGCTTCTCAAAATACCAGTTTGTTTCATTAGCACGGTCATATTGATACATCAAGGGGTCTTGTGTATAGTTTCCATTTTCGTCTTTCAACATGGCGTATGGACTGTTTTCCATAAAACCACCTTTATCCATGCCGATTTCACCATCCGAACGATCTTGAAAGTTTATATTTGCACCCACTTCAAACCAATTGGTTACTTTTGCATTTAGTTTCAAGTTTGCACGGATAGCTCGATAAGTATCGTCGACAAACGCTCCTTCATTGCGCAGATAACCTAAAGACATGTAATAATCCACCTTATCGCCGGCACCGCTAATGCTTACATTATAGTCTTGATTGAAACCTAATCGAAACGCTTCATCTTGCCAATCAACGGTCTTTCCCGACAAAAGATTGTCAAGTAAAGCCGTATCATATCTAAATCCTAAACGCCTTGCCCAAATACTAAGATCAGATTCTCCTTCCCGATTGGTTGAATAATTACGCCACTGTTCCAAAGACACTGCATCCGACAAATTATTAGGATTTCGGAAATACTCTGGCTTTGAAGTATATTCATTACCAGGTCTTGAATAAGCTGCATATTCTCCTGTTTCAGCATTCACACCATAAGTGTTTTTTTCTTTCCAGTCTACATAGTGTTGCAGATATTCGTCCGTAGTTTGCCATCTATCACGATAGGCAGCCTTTTGAGTTAAACCTACACTAGCTGTGAAATTAACCACAGGCTTACCTTTTTTACCTTTTTTCGTTGTGATGATGATTACACCGTTTGCAGCTTGTGCTCCATAAACAGCAGCTGCCGACGCGTCTTTCAAAACATCTATTTGCCCAATATCATCCGGATTAATTTCCGAGAGTTCTCCTTGAAAGAACATACCGTCGAGGATAATCAATGGATTATTATGACCACCATCTGTATAAACGGAACGTTGTCCACGGATCTTCATCTCACCGCCGCCTTTTGCGCCTGCATCACCTTCACCATAACCTACCACTAATCCCGGTGTTCCACGTAAAATGTCTTGAACTGTTTTAGGATTTTCATTGGCAATCTTATCAGGACGAACTTGAACGACCGAACCTGTTAAATCCTTTTTACGCATCGTACCATAACCCACTACAACTACTTCATCTAGCGTCTCTGAATCATCTTTCATTGTGACGTCAATCAGTTTTTTACCTGCTACCGAGATTTCTTGATTCTTATAACCAATATAACTGAAATTCAACACAGCATTTGAAGCCTTTACCACAATGCTATAGAACCCATTTAGATCGGTTACTGTTCCATTAGTGGTCCCTTTTTCCATCACATTTACTCCAATCAGCGGTTCACCCGATTGATCTTTCACATATCCCGTAATTTTAGAACTTTGAGCCTGTAGTGTACCAAGACAAAAAGTCACCAATAGTAAGAACAATCCTACCCGAAACGTGAAACCTTCTTTTTTGTTTTTCATACTAAATAAATTTGAGTTAATATTATAAAGCTTATATTGAATCTATCTACTTTTATCCACGTTATATTTCAATAGTTACATCAATTTTATAATACAAAGTTACAAATGCAAATTTATCTCAAATAGTATTTTTGTCTCAAAAAACAAAAAAATCAGGTCATAACTAACTTTAGAGCATTTGTCTGTAGTTAACAATTAATTATGCTCCTATCTATACCCTAGCAATTGATTAGATAGTATCATTGGATATATATGGCCAATATAGTATGGTGGATATATATGACCAGCACGGTGAGTATATATATTCAGCACGGTGGATATATATATACACGACATTGTGCATATATACCCATCAAAGCTCTACGCTGTTCGCCGTCAGCAGCAAACAAAGCGGTAGACAATATTTCTCCTATCGCTCCATCGGGTGTAACCACAGCTATCTGTTGAACGCCTTCCACCAATTTCCCGTTTCGAGGAGAAACAATATGCCGACGTTCAGGAGAGTCATTACCGGAGGTTGTAAGACACTCATTATGAAGAAGTATATTATTGACTTTCCATCCCGATCCTACCGGATGATTACCTAAAGCAAGGACGGAACTGTTTCCTATATTTATCAATGCATTCTCTATCAAAAACTCATTCAGTATGCTTTTAATTGTATCCAAAGCATACCCTTTAAGAAAGCCGGATAAGTTGACAGTAACTCCCGGTTGTGAGAAATAGATGCTATGATCTTCGACTGATAAATGAACCGATTGTATCGTGTTCTGATTGTAATTTTCCGAATGGACTGTAATATCAAAACACCCCAGAGTCTTCCCGTTATATTTCAGGCATAAATCAATCATTGAATAGAGTTCTTCGCTAAGAACAACTGGTGAAGTCGGAGCAGTTCGGTTGACAAAAGACAATTCGCTGGCCGGATCATAAAAGTTCGCCATCTTTTCCAACCGGCACAATGCGTCATAAATACGATTAACCACAAGCAACAATTCTCTTTCCGTTTTCTGGCTATACAGGATAATATCCACCCGTGTATGCATGGAAAGAAACCAGGCATAAAGCAGTCCATTACCTTCATGGGATGGTTTATACATATGTTGAATAGGGACTTGCATCGTATAGTAGGACAAATTAGGCACAGATTACACGGATTTTACGGTTGTTCCAATGAAATAGCAACCGCGTAATCCGCGTAATCCATGCCTGAGTAAAAATCATAAGGAATTTTGACGTATCTCCCACAATAACATGGAATACACCTTATTTCAGTTCTTTAATCTTCACGTTCTTGAACCACACTTCGTCTCCGTGGTCCTGAAGAAGTATATTTCCTTCCTCCGGATTTCCGAAATTAGGCCAGTTTTTATATTTACTGTATGCTACCAATGCATTCCACATATCATTGTTACGATCATATTCAATCAATTTAACGCCGTTCAACCAATGTTCTACATGGTTACCTTTTACGATAATGGTAGCTGTATTAAATTCTTTCTTGTTGAAAGGTTTATTCTTAGGAGCCGGAATCAAATCATACAACGACCCTAGCTTTCTATTACCTTTCACACCCAGTTTTGCATCAGGATGTTTGTCATCATCAAGAATCTGGAATTCACAACCGATAGCAGAACCTGCACCTTTATTCATATCCGGGTTTACGAAATATTTAATTCCGCTATTTGCACCTTCAGTAATCTTAAAATCTACTTTCAGAATAAAGTTCTTGTATTTACGGGTAGTCACAATATCACCGCCATTAGCTGATTCAGCACCACCACTCTTCATTACTTTCAGAATACCATCTTCTATCTTCCAGCCTTTTGCGGGGAAAGTAGAAAGTTTAGCTCCTCTCCATCCATCAGTAGTCTTGCCATCCCATAATAGAGTCCATCCTTCTTTTGCTTCGTTCGGAGAAATCGTATTGGCAATCAGGTTCACTTCCGGTGCAGCTTGCGCTTCCGGTGTCTGATAGCGTTCTACGTCCGTCGTACAAATGCGGATATCTTTCCAACTAACTGTTTTACCTTCATCTGCCGCATTTCCAATGGCGTGCACTTGCAAAGCAATGAAGCCCACAGGAGTCATATCATCCCAGATATTAGCACAAGGTACTCCGTTTATCCAAGTACGAATTGAGTTACCTACAGCCTCAATACGGGCTTTATTCCATGCGTTATTCTTAAAAGCGGTTTTTGCCGACGGATTCAGCGTCAAAGGATAAAGCCAGTTTCTACGTGCCTCATCATAGATACCACCTGACCAAGCGCGTTTGGAAGGATCGATCTCAAACTGATAACCGTGTACACGACCCTTCTTATAATCTTTCTTGCTTTCACTACGAAGCTGTACTCCGGAATTTAAACCGTCATCGACCTTGAAGTCAAACTCAAGGATAAAGTCACCATAATTCTTTGTCGTTGCCAAAAAAGTATTGGGTGTTCCCATTTTAGATACACCGACAATGGCACCATCTACAATTTTATACTCGGCTTTGCCATTCAATTTCTTCCATCCTTTCAGGTTCTTTCCATTGAAAAGAGGTTCCCAATTCTGTGCACCTAAAGAAGCGGCACAGAATAAAAGTAAAGTTAATACGATATTCTTCTTCATAATCATTGATTAGTCTTTCCCACTCCCTTATATTCGAAGAAGGAATGGAAAAGGCTATTTTCTATTTATAATTTATAAAATTCATCCCAACCTTTACGCGGTGGAAGTCCCGCCAGCATTGCATTAGCAAATTCATTATTTGTAATCTGCTTCGTACGAGGGTCAAAGAACAACTGTGTATTAAGTCGTTGAGCCATCACACCCAGTGAGAATACCTGGCTCAACACACCATTGATTTCGAACGGCGAGCGTGTCTTTTCAATACCTTGACATGCCAGCAAGAAATTCTCGAAGTGATTGGAAGGACTTTTAGGAACCTCCGGCAACTTGTCTGCCATCTCTTTGGCTTTCTCTTCCGGAATAATAGACAAAGTGCTTCCATGACTACCACCCTTGAAGATCAAATCCTTAGTATAAATGATTTTTCCAGGATTCAACTTAGATTTCGGAGTATCTCCCTGATTAGTTACCGGGATGTTCGGATCTAATCCCGAAACTCCATAACCAGCAGGAATAGGAGGAAGATTATCCAGACCATCATACCAGGTAATATCTACCGGTGGCATTCCTTTACGTTGCGGGAAACGGAAGAGAATCGTGGAAGAATACGGGAAGAAGTAATCATTATGCCCTTTTGCATATTGCATAGTGACTTCGTATGGCAATCCCAGTTCCAGAAATTCGTGAGCCGTGTCGAGGATATGTGCTCCCCAGTCGCCCAATGCTCCCATACCAAAATCATACCAACAACGCCATTGTCCCAAATGATAATCTTTATTATACTCGTGATAAGGAGTAACTCCAAGCCAAGTGTCCCAGTCCAGATCTTTCGGCAGTTGCTGACCGGAAGGAAGTTTATAAATATTAGTGTCCCATTTATGCCAACGGCGCGGGTTATTCATGTGGGCAGTGATAGCAGTAACATCCTTGATAATTCCCGCATCCATCCAAGCTTTAAACTGGAAATAGTTTGCTTCAGAATGTCCCTGATTTCCTACTTGAGTAACCAGATTCGGACGTTTAAGTGCAGCTTGCATCAACAGTTCCGCTTCATAGAAAGTACGTGCCAACGGTTTCTCTACATATACATGCTTTCCGGAAGCCAAAGCCAGCATGCTAATCGGGAAATGCGAATGGTCAGGAGTAGCAATTGCCACGGCATCAAATTCGTTACCGGCCTTATCAAACATTTGGCGGAAATCCCTAAACTGTTTTGCTTTTGGGTATTTAGCCATTATCTTTTGTGTGTGTTTGGCACCCATGTCTACATCACATAAAGCCACCACTTCCACCAAACCAGTCCGTGCAAAGTCTTCAATAATCTGCTCTCCACGGTTACCAATGCCGATATAAGCAATCTTCACTTTGTCACCTCTTCCTTTTTTAGGTGAAGCGGTTTGCGCATGTAATAAATCACCGGTTCCTAATGCCAATCCGGCTGAAGCCATCGACATCGTTTTCAAAAAATCCCTTCGTGTTACCATAAATTATTCATTTTCATTGATATTGATTAAGTTCTTCTTTTAAAATTATATAGGAAAACTATCAACTCCTGCCCTTCTTTTTAAATAGTGCTTGCATTCCATAAAATAAAAGGCGCAAAATCCCCCAACAAGCATAAAGCACAAAAGTAAATATAATTATATAAAAAATAGACGTTATCATCTCCGTAAATGGCGCATGATAAGCAATAATTGCATAAAGATGTATCAAATTAGATACTACGAAACAAACGAGTAAAGTGATTAACTCAATTTTCTTACGTCGTGCGGTTACAATCGTGTCTTTCATATTGCTTCGGGTGTTTTTACAGATTGATGGTTCAGATAGTCTATTTTATACTCATCAGGGAAATAGAGCGTCCGTTCTTCTTCCAATGCCTGATGTCCCAACAAACAGAGCATACTTGCATAATATCCTTCTTCCGCGATGTTTTTAGGTTGTTTTTGTGTTATGACGGCCTCAACAAAAGCTTCCAACAACAATGATGTACCATCGCTCTTGGGACGTTCTCCGATAATGAATTCTCCTTTGTTTTCGTTTGCAGTTTCCGGTGCCCAGCTTGTTCCGGCAAAAGGCAGAGAATCGAATACCTTGTTCTCCCAGTCATTCACCATCTGCAGGAAGGCCGGTGCAGGAGCTACACTCTCAAAGTAATATTTTCCCTTTTCCGGTTCTACCGTTCCGAGATTACCCATGATCTGTTCTTCCAGTCCATAGAATTTATTGGAAATGACAGAATCGAATGTCATCTTTACCCCATCATCAAACACATATACACAACTCACATTGTCATACACATCCCTGCCATCTTTCCAATAAGTGATGGCACCGTGTCCCATCACCTTTTCGGGTATCTTACGCAAAGCCCAGCTTCCGATCTGAAG
>OGRF01001427.1_pt1 | contig 15850 bp, 9 predicted proteins | sample 1553381 | NCBI WGS metagenome assembly OGRF01 (sample SAMEA2580060, study PRJEB22360) | human gut metagenome | biome: human gut; feature: human-associated habitat; material: faeces | place: Denmark | collected 2008/2010
GTGCTCCCGTGTGCCGCCTCGAACTTCCCCGGACGGCTCTCGCGCGCATCCGTAAAAGCGCCTCGTTCATGCCCGAACAACTCGCTTTCGAACAGCGACTCGCTGACGGCTCCCATATCCACGTTGACCATCTCTCGGCCGCTGCGGAGCGAAAGGCGGTGTATCTCACGTGCTAGCATCTCCTTACCTGTACCGTTCTCTCCGGTGATCAGGACATTGGCGTCTGTCTTAGCTACTTTTGTCACCACTTTGATCAGTTTCATCATCACGGGAGAATGCCCGATAATCATAGCCGGCTCACTCGGCCTCTCCACTGGATGCACCAGCTGACTGGATTTCCGTTCGCGCAGGGCGGCACGTATCTTCCCGATCAGGTTATCGTTGTCCCAGGGCTTCAATACAAAATCGGCTGCCCCACCCTTCAACGCCCTAACTACCAACTCGACATCCCCGTAGGCAGTCAGCATGATAACAGGAAGTTCCGGTGCGATCTCCCGTATGCGACGGAGCCAGAAAAGCCCTTCATTACCAGTATTGACTCCGGCAGAGAAATTCATATCCAACAGGACAAGATCAACCGGCCGACTGTCCAGGACCGAAAGGATACTGTTCGGGTTCGAGGCAGTCTCCACCCCTTCGAACTCATCTTCCAGAAGCAGTTCGAGAGAGGTCAGTACGCTTTTGTTATCATCAACGATCAGGATAGTTCCGGCTTGCATAAGATCTTTTTCCGGTAAAGTTATCCGCTTCCCCGTTACCTTGCAAGCGAGCGTCAAAATATTTGACACTTTTGGATTATTATTCTGCACGAACCATTTTTTCCTTGCATCGAGTTATCAGGCACTTGCTTCAAATTATCGTTTATCCGGTCTTTCATTCGATGAAGCCTGTTGTTCAATTCGATATTTCTTGCTGAAAAAAATTGCCTCTTCAGATTATTTTCCATATCTTTCGTTTTTCATATTTATAAAGGGATAGAGCGTACAATAGAAAACAAAAATGGATATCAACCTTGAGTCAAAATATCTGGAAGAACTTGGAAAGGGGGATCATAAAGCCTTCGATATGCTTTACATCCAATACAGTCCAAGACTAAAGCACTTCTTAACAGGTTTCATAAAGAACCGGGATGAAGCGAGCGACATGACCCAAGATATCTTCTATAAAATCTGGACCAACCGGGAAACGATCTCAAAAGTAGATTCTTTTAAGGCCTATCTCTTCCGCATGGCCCGCAACATGATCTATGATTATTACGAACACAGCCTGATCGAAGAAAACTACCAGCAAAAAGAGCAAAGAAGATCGACCTACGACGATCTGATAGAAGAAGAACTCTACGCCAGGGAGCTATCGCTGCTCATTGACATTGCTGTCGAGAAGATGCCGCCTCAACGCCGGAACATCTTTATTATGAGCCGGAAAGATGGCCTGAGCAATGAAGAAATCGCCCAACGGCTGAATATCAGCAAACGGACAGTAGAAAACCACATGACACAAGCCCTTGCCGAATTGCGGAAGATCGCATATTCCACTTTGCTGCTTTTTTTCTGAAAAAAATGCACTTCCGGCTGTGTGTGCTTCCCCACTCATCCGTTAGCTATAATATAAAGACGAAAAATGGGCAAAAGAAACATACATATATTAATAGAGAAATTTTTCGAGAACGACCTGTCCCCGGAAATACAGAAGAAGTTCCATGCCTGGCTGCTTGACCGGAATTTTCAGGAAGAGAAAGAAAAGGCGATGGTTACTTTATGGGAAGAGAAATCTGCCGTGGCAAACGAATCCACTTTCCAGGAATTATCCCGACTACATAAGCGGATCGAAGCATCCGATCGGATGCCTCACCAAGCAATTTGGTTTTTGGCAGCCGGAAGCCAAACCTCCCGACGGGATCCTCCAAAAGCCAATTGGCTTATATATCAAGAGAATTGCCGCCATACTACTTTTGCCGTTGCTTGGTGCTTTCGGTACCTATTATTATCTGACAAAAGTAAATCCGGTTGTGGAAGAAGCTCAATTGAAAGAATGTTTCGTCGCAAATGGAGAACAGAAACAAGTAAAACTGCCCGATGGGACGAAAGTTTGGTTGAACTCCGGTTCTTTACTGGTCTATGACAAACATTTCAGGGGAAAAAGACGTCTCCTGTTCCTCAACGGGGAAGCCCGCTTCCAAGTCGCCAAAGATCCGACAAAACCCTTTTTGGTCAAAACCGCCCATATGACGGTCAAAGCACTCGGCACCGTATTCAATCTAAACGCCTATTCAGACCAGGATGTTACGATTGCCACGTTGGAAGAAGGGAAAATCCAAGTCTATCCCTGTTTGAAGCAAGACACAAGCCTGATTTTATCGCCAGACGAACAAATCATCTACAATCACCGCCTGGAAACACTGGCACTCAATACTGTCGACGCCGGACGCGTGATGCAATGGACCGACGGGTATCTGATATTCCAGACGGCCTCGTTCGAGATCGTAAAGACCATCGAACGTAAATTCGATGTAACGATCAATTACGAGACGGAACGGTTCGCCGGCAGAAGCTTTACAATGAAGTTTAATCCTGACGAGGGCCTGAAACAAGTACTGGAAGTCATGAAAGAGATGATAAAAGGACTGAACTACAAAATAAAAGAGGACAAAGTGTACATAAACTAAAAAAGAGGAGATACTAATATGAAAAAAAGAACCGGGAAGATGACGCCAATCAGATCTCCCCGGCTTGAAATCGAGCAACACCATTCATTCTAACTAATTATCCGGCAGGATAAAAATCATGCATAGTATTTACTTAAATATCTAATTTTACAAAAATATGGAATTAAACCTGAAAACACAACAGAATAAGCTAATTAGTTTATTCCGCGTTTCGTTAATGTTTTTTCTTTTCTTTTTTGTGCAACAGACAGTTGCCAGTAGCCAGTCGATCACACTGCCATCCCACAACATCACAATCAAAGATGCTTTCTCCGAAATAGAGAAACAAACAGGTATGTCGGTCGACTATGATGAGTCGGTCATTAATCTGAATAAACAGGTCAATGCCTCTGTTAACAATAAATCTTTGAATGAAACACTCGCACTGATCCTGAAAGAGAGCGGATGCACATTCGTCATCCGGAACAATCACATCATCATCTCTGCCCAAACGGTTCAACAGCAACAGAAGCAAGTGACGATTTCCGGTACGGTAAGTGACAATTTAGGCCCTATTGCCGGTGCTAATGTGGTAGAAAAAGGCACAACCAACGGGATCATCACAGATATGGACGGCAATTATACCCTCTCGGTTCCCCAGGGAGCGGTGATCCAGTTTTCCTATATCGGATACGTGACCAAAGAGATTACAGTCGATAGCCAGAAGAACATCAACGTGCAGTTGGCGGAAGACGCACAGAAGCTGGACGAAGTCGTCGTCGTCGGTTATGGGACGGCCAAGAAAAGCGACCTGGCCGGGTCTGTTGTCCGTGCCGATCTGGGAACTTTGCAGGAATCACCGAATATCAGCTTGGGTTCGGCATTACAGGGGACGGTTCCCGGACTGAACGTAAGCTCGGTATCTGAAGCCGGTAAAGATCCGGATATGTCTATCCGCGGCCGTACGTCCATCAGTGGCGGTAACAGTCCGTTGATCGTTCTGGACGGCATCATTTTCCGTGGGAACATGGTCGATATCAATATGAACGATGTCGAATCCATCGATATCCTGAAAGATGCAAGCGCCGCCGCCATCTATGGATCGGAAGCCAGCAACGGTGTGATCCTGATCACTTCCAAAACGGGTAAGGTGATGAGTAAACCGACAATCGAATACAGCGGTTCGTTCTCTTACCAGCAACCGACCAACAAAGACATGTATCCCGAAGGACGCGACGGGTTCCTTCGCAAGATCGCAGACCGCTTCCTCGAAGAAAGCCGTATTGGAGACGATATGCTCCAACCGAATCCGAATTGGGATCCGACTTCGCATTTGATGGACCGCAACGCACTGGACGGATATGAAAACGGGACGGAAACCGACTGGTGGAATATGCTGACAAACAAAACCCCTTATATCCAAAATCACAATCTGAGTGTAAGAGGGAAAAACGAATTGAGCAGCTACTTCTTCTCTATGGGTTATACAGATCAGAAGAACCTGGTAATCAACGATACATATAAACGCTACAACATCCGTATCAACATGGATACCAAAATCACGAGCTTCCTGAAAGTAGGTGTGCAATCATTCTTCACTGTCAGCGATTATTCAGGTGAATCACCCGATCTGTCTACTGTCGTAGGACTTCCTCCTATTGTTGCGGCAACCGATGAAAACGGCGACTATATTCGCGAACCGTATAAAAACTCCCTGAATCCGTTACTGACTATCCAACAGGATGACACCAACAAGCGTTACAATCTGTTCGGAAACTTCTATGCAGACATTGATTTCCCATTTCTGAAAGGATTGAATTACCGTATGAACTTCTCGCAGAACCTGATCGAAAACAAGATTTACAACTTCAACAAATGGGGAGCGAACTTTACAGGTTCCGGTTCAAAAGAGAACAACAGCGAGTATAACTGGACAGTCGACAACATCCTATCGTATAAAAACAAGTTCGGAAAGCATGCAATCAATGCCACTTTCGTATATGGAGTGGAAAAAAGACAGTACGAGATGACAAAGGCAGGAGCAACCAACTTCTCTAATGATATTCTGGGCTACAACAAACTGGACGCAGGGCAGGCAGACTTGCAAACAGCTAAATCAGGCGCATGGACAGAATCCAGCCTGTACACTATGCTGCGTGCCATCTATACGTTCAACGACAAATATATCGTCACCGGAACAGTCCGCCGCGACGGGTTCTCCGGATTCGGGAAAAACCACAAGTTCGGTGTATTTCCCTCCGCTGCTTTGGCATGGCGTATCAGCGAAGAAGACTTCTTCAAAAATAATGTGGACTGGATGGAGAACCTGAAACTGCGCCTCTCTTATGGCCAAAACGGTAACCGTACGGTAGGACGGTATCAGACAATGGCACAGATGGGAGCCGGAGTTGGCTCCGTTAAAGTGGACGACTCGACTGTCAATGCCGGGTTCCTGTTTGGAGATGGCGTAAGCGCCGAACAAATGCAATGGATCAAATCGTTGGCCAACGCCGATTTGAAATGGGAAACGACCAATACGTTCAATATCGCCGCCGATTTCAGTGCTTTAAACAGTCGTATTTTCGGTACTGTTGAATATTACACATCGCAAACGAACAACTTGTTATTCAATATCAATATTCCGCAAATGAACGGCCTGGACAAAATCCCGTCCAATATCGGTAAAATGAGCAACAAAGGTTTTGAAATGACCGTAACAGGAGTCCCTGTAGAAACAAAAGATTTCTCCTGGGATGTCACATTCAACTTCTCCCGTAACCGTAACAAGGTTAAAAGTATCCTGGGAATCGATGCCGACGGTGACGGACGGGAAGACGACCTGATCTCCGATAAGATATTTATCAACCATCCGTATGGAGTTTGCTATGATTACAACATCATCGGCATGTGGCAGATTGCAGACAAACAGAATGGCCTGATTCCCGACGGATTCGAATATGGGACTTATAAAGTGGAAGATGTTAACAACGATGGTAAATATACCGCCGATAAAGACCGGAAGATAATAGGCTATTCCGATCCTGCTTATCGCTTCAGCATCCAGAACTCATTCCGCTACAAAAATTGGGAATTCAAATTCATGATCAATTCCGTACAAGGAGGAAAGAATTATTATTACGGACAGCCGGGCAAAGACCTTGCCAATCCGGATAATATCTACCAGAACAACCTGTTCAACTTCGATTACTGGACACCGGAAAACCCGAACGCACGTTACCGCCAGTTAGGCTATTATACTCAAGCGCTCGGATACACGTTTTCTCCTTATGTACAACGCAGCTTCGTCCGTTTGCAGGATGTTACATTGTCCTATAATGTACCCGCCTCTTTCCTAAGCAAGTTCAAAGTCAACCGGCTGAAACTGTATGTAACAGGAAAGAACCTCCTTACTTTCACCGACTGGGATGGTTGGGATCCTGAAACAGGAACCGGTCTGAACACGAGCAAGTATCCGGTTATGAGAAGCTATTCTATTGGTCTTAATCTTGAATTTTAATTATATATGAATATGAAATCAATCAAATACGGTATTATGCTTTTAGCGGCATTCGCCTCCTTTTCTTCATGCGACGAGCACGACTTTCTGAAAGAAGAACCTCTGGATTTTTATTCGCCGGAGAATTCCATGGAGACAAGCGCTCATTTCCAATCATCATTAAACTACCTGTATAACCGCGTAAGATATCAGGTCTGCGAGATGACAATGGACACCCGCTTCGCTTTCTATTATGCAACCGATTTTGCTTTCAACGGAACCGATTACCATAAGCCGGCAAAGTTGAATGATTATAAAAATGTGATGGTACCGACTTTTGCCGTACCTAAAGAGGTTTGGAAAGAATCCTACACGGTCATATCCAATGCCAACGTTATTTTAAACCGTTTAACAAATGCCAGCCAGGTAAATGACGAAGATAAAAAGGTAATCAGAGGAGAAGCTTTGGTGTTCAGAGGGTATGCTTACCGTATGCTAGCCAATCTATTCGGGGGCGTCCCTTTGATTCTGGAAGAAATCACGACTCCTCGCCGCGACTATGTACGGGCAAGCCGGGAAGAAGTTTATAAGCAAATCAAACAAGATCTGGAAGAAGCTGTTTCTTTGCTTCCTAATATCGAATCGGTAAAAGACGGAAAGCTAAGTAAGCAGGTCGCACAACACCTGTTGGCAGAAGTCAACATCTGTTTAGGCTTATATGACGAAGCGATACAAGCGGCAAGTGCCGTAATCGACCATCCGGAAATGGCACTTATGACCAACCGTTTCGGTTCACGTCAGAACGAAGCCGGCGATGTCTATTGGGATCTGTTCCGGCTGAACAACCAAAACAGGGGTAGCGGTAACAAAGAAAGTTTATGGGTGCTGCAATATGATTACCTAAATCCGGGTTCCAACACGGACTACAATGCGTCATTCAGCTTTATCCCTTACTACCAGAATATCAAAATAACGGCTAAAAATGAGGCAGGTGAGGAAGTCAATACAACAGCGTTCTTAGGAGTGACGGATGGCAAATGTGGACGTGGTATCGGCTGGATCCAGCCGACCAGCCATTTCTTCAATGATATTTGGTCCAAAGGTTCGGAAAACGACATCCGGAACTCGGAATACAACATCATCCGCGACGTGCGTATCGATAATCCGGAATCTCCGGCTTTCGGGCAATGGCTGGTAAAAGACGGTTATTACAAACAGCTTGACTCGATCCGCCAGTGGTATCCGCTGATGACAAAGATTTCTCGTGTTAACAACTTCCCCGAAGAATTCTACCAGAAAGACGCAAACGGTAATCCTTTGATGACTCCTTTCGGCGAACATCTGGTAATCAACAGTGCGAACGGCTCCTATAAAGACGTTTACTTGTTCCGCCTTGCCGAAACCTACCTACTGAGAGCGGAAGCGTATGTCAACAAGGGTGACCAGGCAAAAGCGGCAGCCGATGTCAATACGGTTCGTAGTCGTGCAAATGCCGATCCGGCACAACCGGCAGAAGTAAACATCGACTATATCCTGGACGAACGCCTACGCGAGTTGTATTGCGAAGAACTCCGCATGCTGACTTTATGTCGTATGGGTAAACTTGCCGACAGGAACCGAAGATATAACCCCAGAACAGGCATGAGTATAGAGGATTATCATAATCTTTGGCCAATCCCCTACTCGGAAATCGAACGGAATGTATATGCCACGATCGAACAAAATCCGGGATATTAATTCATTTTAAATCTTTAAAGTGTCCGGATGAATTGCATATCTTTGCATCTGGACACTTTTTTGTATAATTTTAAAAATACCATGTATATGCGCACTATTTCTTATCTGATCTCATTCTTGTTGCTGGCCGCGTGCACGGGAACACCCTCAAAAGCACCACTCACCTTGTGGTACGACAAGCCTGCCCAAAACTGGGACGAGGCACTCCCCATCGGGAACGGCCGTGCGGGAGCAATGGTTTTCGGAGGAGTTGAGAAAGAACAACTTCAACTGAATGAAAACACGTTATACAGCGGGGAACCGTCAGTCGTTTTCAAAGATGTGAAAATAACACCGGAGATGTTCGACAAAGTTGTCGGGCTGATGAAAGCCGGAAAATACAAGACAGCTTCCGACCTGGTTTGCAAGAACTGGCTGGGACGCCTGCACCAATATTACCAACCGTTCGGAGACCTGCATATCCAAAACAACAAGCCGGGAGATGCTGCCGGATACAAACGGGCATTAAACATCTCGGATGCGGTTGCCACAACAGTCTATAAACAAAACGGAGTGAAATACGAACGGGAAGTATTCGCTTCCCATCCGGACAACGTGATCGTCATGCATCTGAAAAGCGATACACCGAATGGCATCGACATCTCGCTCGATTTCACATCACCTCATCCGACAGCCCTGCAAAAAGGGACTGACGACCGTCTGATCCTGCACGGACAGGCTCCCGGCTATGTGGAACGGCGTACATTCGAGCAAATCGAACAATGGGGCGACCAATACAAACACCCTGAACTCTACGATGCGAACGGCAAACGCAAGTTCGACAAACGGATGCTTTACGGCGACGAGATCGGCGGGAAAGGTATGTTTTTCGAAGCCCAGTTGAAACCGGTCTTCCCTAAAGACGGGAAATGTGAGATTACCGACGCTGGTATCCATATATACAACACGGACGAAGTCTATTTCATACTCAGTATGGCAACAAGTTTCAATGGTTTCGACAAAAGTCCGAGCCGGGATGGTATCGATCCTTCGGCCAAAGCAGCCAGCATTCTGGAAAAAGCCCTTTCCTATGACTATCAGACACTGAAACAACGCCATACGGAAGATTACCGTTCCCTTTTCGACCGAGTCGATTTCGAACTGTTTTCCTCTCCCGAACAAAAGGCGATGCCGACCGACAAACGTCTCGAACAGTTTGCCGGAAACGCAGATCCCGACTTGGCAGCTCTCCTGTTCCAATTCGGACGTTACCTGATGATCAGCGGATCACGTCCAGGCGGACAAGCTTTGAACTTGCAAGGAATCTGGAACAAAGACACAATTCCAGCCTGGAACTGCGGCTATACGATCAATATCAATACAGAAATGAACTACTGGCCGGCCGAACTCACCAATCTGTCGGAATGCCAGGAACCTCTTTTCCGAATGATCCGGGAACTGTCTGTCTCCGGTGCCGAAACAGCCCGGAATATGTATAACCGCCGTGGTTGGGTGGCCCATCATAACACATCCATCTGGCGAGAGTCCTTGCCGAACGACAACGTGCCGACAGCTTCTTTCTGGCCGATGGTGCAAGGGTGGTTGTGCAGCCACTTATGGGAACACTACCAGTTCACACAGGATGAAACATTCCTGAAAAACGAGGCCTATCCGTTGATGAAAGGGGCCGCCGAGTTCTTTGCCGACTGGCTGATAGACGATGGCAACGGTCATTTGGTGACTCCGGTAGGCGTCTCTCCGGAAAACCGCTTCATCACGGAAGACGGACAAACGGCAGCCATGAGTATGGGACCGACCATGGACATGGCCATTATCCGGGAAACTTTTACCCGCACGATCGCCGCTTCGGAAATGTTCAATCTGGATGAATCGTTTCGCAATGAATTGAAAGATAAATTAGCACGCCTGTTACCCTATCAAATCGGAAAGCGTGGACAACTACAGGAATGGATATATGACTTCAAGGAATGGGAACCTCAACACCGCCATTTCTCCCACTTGTACGGTTTCCATCCGAGCGACCAGATCACACCGGACAAAACACCGGAACTGTTCAATGCAGTCCGCAAAACACTCGAACTGCGGGGCGACTTGGCTTCCGGCTGGTCGATGGGCTGGAAAATAAACTGCTGGGCACGCTTGTTAGACGGCAACCACGCCTACAAGATCATCGCCAACCTGTTCAATCCTGTCGGATTCGGAAACAGTGCACATAGAGGAGGAGGGCTCTTCCGAAACTTACTGTGTGCACACCCTCCTTTCCAAATCGATGGAAATTTCGGCTATACGGCAGGTGTCGTTGAAATGTTATTGCAAAGCCATGCCGGATACATCCATCTGTTGCCTGCTTTGCCCGATGTATGGGCAGAGGGCTCTGTTTCCGGCCTGAAGGCACGGGGCAACTTCGAGATTACGATGAACTGGAAGAATGGAAAATTGACAGAAGCCAATATCCATTCGCTGTCAGGGAAAAGCTGTACACTTCGTGCCAGACAAGCATTCACGGTCAAATCGAACGGTAGAACCATAGCTACATCCACCCCGGTCCGGTCAAACGGTAAAGAATATTTCCAAGCGACATTCGAAACGCAAAAAGATGGAACATATCTAATCACACAATAAACACGAAGAAATGAAACAAGCATTATCATTGATCGGAGTTTCCTTTTTATCTGTTGTCAGTTCACTGGCAGCAGATAAAAAGCCCAATATCATTCTGATTCTTGCCGACGACATGCGAGCTTCAGGAATGAACTTTTTAGGAAAAGAACAAGTCCAAACGCCCAACCTGGATAAATTGGCAGGAGAAAGTACAGTCTTCACCAACGCCCACATCATGGGTGGTACATCCGGAGCCGTCAGTATGCCAAGTCGGGCCATGCTAATGACCGGAAAATATCTTTATAACCTCGAAAAACAGGGAGCAACAATCCCGAATTCGCACACGATGATAGGTGAAACCCTTCAGAAAGCCGGCTATAATACATTCCATACCGGTAAATGGCACAGTAGCTATGAAGCCCTGAACCGTTGCTTTAAAGAAGGGAAAGCCATCTTTTTCGGAGGCATGTGGGATCACTGGAATGTTCCCTTGTACGATTACCATGCAGATATGAATTACGGAAAACGTCGTCCGGTCATCCATAACCAGGCAAAATCGAACAAGGTAGAATATGATATAGGAGAATATATGTATTCAGGAAAGCATTCCGTAGATATTTTCACCCATGAAGCCGTCGAATATATTCAACAACAAAAAGATAAAAACCAGCCGTTCTTCTTGTCGGTAGCCTATATGTCTCCCCATGACCCTCGGAGCATGCCGGATGAATACATGCAGCTTTACGACCAGAGCCAAATACAACTTCCACCCAATTTTATGGAAAAGCACCCGTTCGATAACGGAGAATTAGAAATACGTGACGAAATATTGGCTGCTATTCCCCGCCGTCCGGATGAAATCAAAAAACATATCAGGGAATACTATGCCATGATCTCCCATGTAGACAAACGCGTAGGCAACATTATCCAAACTCTGAAAGATAACGGGTTATATGAAAACACAATCATCATATTTGCAGGAGACAACGGGTTGGCAGTCGGACAACACGGCCTGATGGGGAAACAGAATGTATACGAACATAGCGTCGGCGTCCCTTTGATGATCAAAGCTGCCGCACAGCATACCGGTAAAAAGACCGCAGACCTATGTTACTTGATAGACGTATTCCCAACCCTTTGCGACATGCTCCAACTACCTGTACCCCAATCGGTAGACGGTATCAGTCTACTTTCTTCCTTGGATGGGAAAGAGCCTGTCCGCGACTACCTATATTACAGCTATATGGATAATCAACGCGGCATTTCCGATGGAACCTGGAAGTTGATTGAATATCATGTGAATGGGAAACGCACGACCCAGTTATTCAATCTGAAAAACGATCCTTGGGAGAGAAACGATCTCAGCGGACAAAAGAAATACGAAAAAACAATCCAGCGTCTTCGCGAAAAGATGGCTGAAGAGCAGAAGAGGACAAATGATACATCTGTTTTCTGGAATAATTTCAGTTATTAATTATGTTTTCGCGCACACTCCATGTTTATTTAAAAATAAACTTCTACTTTTGTGGTCTGAACACATTATAAACCATCGATATGGATAAGAAAGTAATAACCTTTGGAGAAATCATGCTTAGACTGGCCACTCCAGACTATCTCCGTTTTTGTCAAAGTGATAAATTGAATGCTACCTTTGGTGGCGGTGAAGCTAATGTTGCCGTATCACTGGCAAACTATGGTATTGCAACCGAGTTTGTAACCCGTTTACCTAAAAACGACATTGCGCGTGCTTGCGTAATGGACCTGCGTAAATACGGTGTAGGGACTTCTCACATCGTTTACGGCGGCGACCGTTTGGGTATCTATTTTCTGGAAACAGGTGCGGTAGCCCGTGCCAGCAAAGTCGTCTATGACCGCGCTCACTCGGCTATCTCCGAAATCCAACCGGGAATGGTAAACTGGGAAGAAGTATTCAAAGATGCATCCTGGTTCCACTGGACAGGCATTACACCGGCCATTTCACAGGGTGCGGCAGATGCTTGCCTCGAAGCTATCCAAGTGGCAAACCGTATGGGTATCCCCGTATCATGCGACCTTAATTACCGCAAAAATCTGTGGAAATATGGCAAAACGGCCTCTGAAGTGATGCCGGAACTGGTTGCAGGTTGTGACGTAATCCTTGGTAACGAAGAGGATGCGGAAAAGGTATTCGGCATCAAACCGGAAGGTTTCGACGTAACAGCCACAAACGGCGAAGTAAACGCTGCCGAATTCGAATCCGTTTGCACACAATTGATGGCTAAATTCCCGCGTGCAAAGAAAGTGATCATCACACTGCGCGGCGCTATCAATGCAAACCACAATACGTGGGGCGGCGTTCTCTATGCCAAAGGCAAACTGTACCAGTCTCGTCGTTACGACATTACTCATATCGTTGACCGTGTAGGTGGTGGAGACTCTTTCATGGGAGGTTTGATCTACGGTCTGCTGACTTATACGACAGACGACCAGAAAGCACTCGATTTCGCTGTCGCTGCATCTTGCTTGAAACACACGATCTACGGCGACTTCAACCAAGTGACAGTCGAAGAAGTTGAAAAGTTGATGAGTGGCGATGCTTCCGGACGAGTTTCAAGATAAGTGACAATTCAATCATAAATTATAATTCAGAAATCATAAATCTTATCATGGCAAGATTCAATAAAATGCAGGTACTCGATGCGATCGTCAGTACAGGGATGGTACCTGTTTACTACAATAAAGATGTAGAAATCGCAAAGCAGGTTGTCAAAGCTTGCTACGAAGGCGGTGTCCGTGCATTCGAATTCACCAATCGCGGTGACTTCGCTCATGAAGTATTTGCCGAACTGATCAAGTTCGCTACAAAAGAATGCCCCGAACTGGTATTAGGCGTCGGATCTATCGTGGATGCCGGAACAGCTTCCCTATACTTGCAATTGGGTGCTAACTTCGTTGTCGGTCCATTGTTCAACCCGGAAATCGCGAAGGTTTGTAATCGTCGCTTGATCCCATATACACCAGGATGCGGTTCCGTTTCGGAAATCGGTTTCGCCCAAGAAGTAGGTTGTGACCTGTGTAAGATTTTCCCTGCCGGAAACGTAGGCGGACCATCGTTCGTGAAGAACATCAAAGCTCCGATGCCTTGGTCTATGATCATGGCTACAGGCGCCGTAGAACCGACGGAAGAAAATCTGTCGGCCTGGTTTAAAGCTGGCGTGACTTGCGTAGGCATGGGTTCCAAGCTGTTCCCGAAAGAAATGATTGCAGCCGGCAACTGGGAGGCAATATCCACACTTTGCCGCGATGCACTGGCAACTATCAAGAAATATCGTTAAATGATTTCTGAATTATGATTTATGCGCCGATGATAAATCATAATTCAGAAATCTATAAATCATAAATCTAAAATCATAAATCATGAAATCCTTTCTCGATTCCAATTTCCTGCTCCAGTCCGAGACAGCTCAGAAACTGTATCACGAACACGCAGCCAAAATGCCAATCATCGATTATCACTGCCACTTGATCCCGCAACAGATAGCCGACAACTATCAGTTTGCCGACCTGACGGAAATATGGTTGGGTGGTGACCATTATAAATGGCGTGCGATGCGTGCCAAAGGCGTACCTGAAACATACATCACAGGAGATAAACCGGCGTATGAAAAATTTGAAAAATGGGCTGAAACCCTGCAGTATGCCATGCGCAACCCTCTATATCACTGGACCCATCTTGAACTGAGCCGTATCTTCGGCATAGACAAGGTTCTGAATCCGTCCACCGCCCGCGAGATATACGACGAATGCACAGCCAAATTGCAAACACCGGAATTCCGTGCCCAGGCAATCATGGAACGTATGAACGTGGAAGTCGTATGTACGACCGACGATCCGATCGATGATTTGAAATATCATACCCAGATCCGCCAAAGCAGTCTGAAAACCAAAGTACTTCCTGCTTGGCGACCGGACAAGGCTATGGCAATCGAGAATGTCGATACATATAACGAATATCTGACCAAGTTGGAAGCAGCTGCCGACATGTCGATCCTCAACTTCAAAGACTTGATCGACGCTTTGCAGAAACGTCACGACTTCTTCGCGTCACAAGGCTGCCGCCTGTCCGACCATGGAATACTTACATTCTATGCCGAACCCTATACGGATGCTGAAATCGAGGCCATATTCCTGAAAGCACGTATGAAGAAAGAACTGACAGTCGAAGAAATCGACAAATTCCGTTCTGCCATGTTGTACGAATTTGCGGTTATGGATGCCAAAAGCGACTGGGTACAACAGTTCCACTATGGTGCAACCCGCAACAACAACGTCCGCATGTTTAAGCAATTAGGTCCCGACACAGGCTACGATGCAATTGGAGATGCAGAAGTCGCAGCTCCGCTAGCTCGCTTCCTGAGCCGTTTGGACGAAGAAGGCGTACTGGCAAAGTCTATCTTCTACAACCTAAACCCGCGTGATAACGAACTGCTGATGACAACGATCTACAGCTTTAACGACGGCACGGTTCCGGGCAAGATGCAGTATGGCTCCGGCTGGTGGTTCCTGGATCAGATTCACGGCATGGAAAAGCAGATGAACGCATTGTCCGACTTAGGATTGCTGAGCCGCTTCGTCGGAATGCTCACGGATTCACGCAGTTTCCTATCCTACCCGCGTCATGAATACTTCCGCCGCATCCTATGTAACATTCTGGGCCGCGAAGTGGAAGACGGTCTACTGCCTGCATCCGAACTGCCGTTCATCGGTAAGATGGTCGAAGATATCAGTTACAATAATGCGAAAGGATATTTCAAGTTCTAAAAGAAACTTTCCTTAATTATAAAGGGCCGCGTCAGCAAAGATTTGACACGGCCCTTGTTTTTTACCTCTTTCTTTTCGCTTTGGCAGCCGCCTCTTTGGCCTTTTGGGCTTCGCGGCGGGCTTTTTCTTTGGCCTTCAGCTTTTCTTTGTATTCGCGTTCCTTCTGCTTACGTTCTTTTTCCTTTTGCTTCAGGCGTTCCTTATACTCACGTTCTTTCTGCTTACGCAGTTCTTCACGGGCTTTGAGTTTCGCCTTACGTTCGGCTTCGACCTGTTTCAGCTTGGCCTTGCGGTCGCGTTCAAGCTGTTTTTCTCGTTCGGCTTTTGCTTTCAGCAATTTGCTTCTTCAGAAGTTCCTCGTTTTCTTTTGCCTTCTTTTCCTGCAATTCTTTTTCGGCTTTCTGTTGAGCTTCAAAAGCTTTACGAGCTTCTTCCTTACGGGCTTCAGCTTCATCGGCTTCGCGCTTGCGGAGTTCTTCGATCTCTTTCAACGTGAGTTCCTTCGGTTGCTCTACAGGAGTGACAACAGCGGGAACGGTGTCAGGTGATGCCGGAACAACCGTATCTTTTGC
>OGRF01001428.1_pt1 | contig 15842 bp, 10 predicted proteins | sample 1553381 | NCBI WGS metagenome assembly OGRF01 (sample SAMEA2580060, study PRJEB22360) | human gut metagenome | biome: human gut; feature: human-associated habitat; material: faeces | place: Denmark | collected 2008/2010
TGATAATGGGGATCAGCGCGTTGCGCAGCGCGTGGCGGAAGATCAGCGCCGGGCCAGAAATGCCCTTGCTCTCGGCCAGCAGCATATAATCGGAGTCCAGAACTTCGATCATTTCACTGCGGGTAAAGCGGGCAATGGAAGCCATGGTGAACATGGACAGCGAGATGCTGGGCAGCACACTGGAGCCGAACACATCCTTTGCGGAGAACAGCATGGGGAACCACTTGAGCTTGAAGCCAAAGGTATAGCTCAGGGCCAGTGCGATCACGTAAGACGGCACCGACACGCCGATGACCGAGATAATGGTGGCCAGAGTGTCGAAGATGGTGTCCCGCTTGAGGGCTGCAATGATGCCGAGCACAAGGCCCACGATGGCACCCAGTGTGACAGCCATGCCGCCCACACGGATGGAAATGGGCAGACGGGACTGGATCAGCTGGGAGATGGGCGTGTTCTTGGAGATATTGTAGCTTACGCCGAAGTCACCGCGCAGCATGTTGGTCACATAGCGGAAGAACTGTACATAGATGGGCTGATCCAGACCGTACTTTGCGTACAGGGATGCGCGCATTTCCGGCGTCAGCTTTTCATCGTTGAAGGGCGAACCGGGCATCAGCTGCATGAGGATGAACAACACCAGCAGGATGGCCAGCAGCGTAAACAACGAAGTAATGATACGCTTGAGCGTGTATTTTTTCACGTTGGGTAGACCCCCTTAAAGTTTCTTCTTCTCCCTGCTCAAGACAGGGCGGCTTTTTCTGCCGCGGTCATCCGTGCGCCGGACGCGGACAGTGCAAAAGCCAAAAAGTCGCACAGCGGCGTTTTCGCTGCCACTGTGCGGCATTTCAGTTCTCGATCAGGATCAGACGCTCTTCTTTGCGTCCTTGTAGACGCGGTTCAGAGCAACCGGGTGGAAGTCCACGCCGGTCACGGCAGAAGAGATCATCTCGGCGTTGCACTGACCATACAGCGGGAAGATGGCGGCCTGCTCCAGCACGATGGACTCAGCGTCATACATGGCTTCCCAGCGACCCTCGGGATCGGTGCACAGATCACCGGTGGTGCACTCTGCGATGACGGCATCGTAGTCAGCGTCGCTCCACAGACCGTAGTTGTTGGAGTTGCCGGTGACCCACATGCCCAGATAGGTCATGGGATCGGCGTAGTCAGGACCCCAGCGGGTCAGGCCGATCTCAAAGTTGCCGTCCTGCATATCCTGCACGCGCTGCTTCTTGGGCTCTACCTTCAGCTCCAGAGTGAAGCCGGGCAGGGTGGTCTGCAGCTGCTCCTGAACGACCTGAGCGACCTTCTGGGGAGCATCGTCGGCATCGACGACCATGGTGAAGGAGAAGGAATCCTTGCCCAGCTCAGCCTTGGCCTGCTCGTAGTACTCTGCAGCCTTGTCGGGATCGTATGCGCAGAACTCTGCAAACTTGGTCTGGTCGGCGCTGAAATCGCTGCCATCCGGGCCGGTGGCGAACTGTGCGGGCACTGCGGTGTAGGCGGGAGAAGAGCCGTCCTTCAGCACGTCATTGGTGATGGAATCACGATCCAGTGCAAAGGTGATGGCACGGCGCAGGTTCAGGTTTGCCAGCTCCGGCACAGCGTCCATGTTGGGGCTGATGTACCACAGGTAGCCGGCGCCCACGCTGGTGAACTCGGGGTCGTCCTTGACCTGCTCCACCTGCTCGCCGTTCAGCAGGGTGATGTCCAGATCGCCGTTCTGATAGCTCATCAGAGCCTGCTGGCTGTCCTTGATGACCTGATAGTTCAGGCCGTCCAGAGCAATGCGGTCAGCATCGTAGTAGTCGGCGTTCTTCACCAGCTCAAAAGCGGTGGCAGCCGGCTCATAGCTGGTCAGCACGAATGCACCGTTGGACAGCACGGTGTCTGCGCTGGTGCCGTAGGTATCGCCGCAGCTCTCAAAGAACTTCTGGTTCATGGGGTAGAAGGTGGGGAAGTACATCAGGCTCAGGAAGTAGCTGACCGGAACGTTCAGCTCCACCTTCAGGGTCTTGTCGTCCACTGCGGTGATGCCCAGATCGGTGACGGGCTTGTTGCCTGCAATGATGTCGGCGGCGTTGACCACCTGACCGATATCGCTCAGCATGTAGGCATACTCGGATGCGTTTGCGGGGTCAACAGCACGCTGCCAGCCAAACACGAAGTCTGCTGCGGTAACGGCATCGCCATTAGACCACTTTGCATCCTTCAGGTGGAAGGTGTAGGTCTTGCCGTCCTCGCTCAGCTCATAGCTCTCTGCCAGAGCCTCCACGGCTGCACCGTTCGCATCCATCTGCATCAGGCCGTCGGTGTAGTTGGCGATGACCTCAAAGGAGGTGCCGTCGGTAGCCAGCTGGGGGTCCAGAGACTGGACTTCGGTCTCCAGCATGACGTTCAGCACACCGCCCTCAGCAGAGGCGGCTGCACCAGAAGCAGCGGTGGAGCCGGAAGCAGCGGTGCTGGAAGAGCCGCCGCAGGCAGTCAGAGCCAGTGCAGCAGCCGATACGCCTGCAGCAGCCAGGAAGCTGCGGCGAGAAATACGACGATCGAATTTCATATTTTTTCCCTCTCTCTTACCTCAATGCTTTATTAAGGTAAAGCATTGAATGGTGAAAAATGCACAAAGGTTTTTTGCTCCTCCTCTGGAGCACTGCACACCTTTGTGCGATATCCGCATTATACGCTGTTCCACCTGAAAAGGAAAGGCTTCCGGCTGTTTTTCTGTGCTTTGACCAATGGTCAGCAAAAATTTTGTTTTTGTTTTTGTGCAGTTTTGAAGATATACTGTAGTTGCTCAAAATACAGTTTCACGAAAACATGAGTTTTTTGTGTTTTTCGGGGAAACAGATGAAGAGATTTCACCTGCGTATTTTCATTTTTTGTGCATAAGTCGTACTTTCAACCTGTTTTTTGTGCACAGGCCAGACACAAAAAATCCCTGCTGAAAACGCACCATTCTCAGCAGGGAAACACCGTTTTTTCGGTTTTTAGGCAAACATAGCCACTACGTAAGTCTCGCCGCCGTATTCAATGAACACCGCGCCCATCTGTTTGCAGCCTGCCGCATAGCTGCGCAGTGCGCTGCCCGCCTCGCTCAGCGGCGGAGCATATAAGTAGCCGGTAAAGCCCCATTCGTTGTTCATTGCAAGGCCGATCACCACGCCTCTGGGCAGGAACAGAAAGCTGGTGGAATGATCGATAAAATCGTACACATTCGTATCCAGCATGGCACCGGAGCCGGTGGTCATGGGCACCTTGCGTGTCAGCAGGCCGGACTGGGTGGTCAGCTGGGTGGAGTCCTCCACCAGCCAGTCTGCCAGACGGCTGGCTGCATCTTCCAGATCGGTATTATAGGTCAGGCTGGGGCCTACCTCTTTCATCAGGGCCTTGGCCTGTTCTGTATCCTTCTGCACCGTGCCGCCCATCAGTGCACTGCATCCGGCCAGCACCGCCAGCGCCAGTGCACCCGCCAGCAGGCAAGCCAGCCATTTTCTTGCATGTTTCATATAGTGGTTCTCCCCTTTCGGTCTGTTTTTCTCCATGATACCTTTTTTGCCGCCGGATTACAAGCAGAAAAAAGCTGCTGTGCATCTGCACGGCAGCTTTTTGGGCAAAACTTTATTTTGCGTACTCCACAGCGCGGCTCTCGCGGATCACATTGACCTTGATCTGGCCGGGGTAATCCAGCGTGTCCTCGATCTTCTTGGCAATGGAGCGTGCCAGCAGGATCACCTGATCGTCGCTGATGACATCGGGCTTGACCATGATGCGCACTTCGCGGCCTGCCTGCACGGCAAAGGCCTGCTCCACACCCTCGAAGCTGGAAGAGATCTCCTCCAGATTTTCCAGACGCTTGACGTAGCTTTCCACGTTCTCGCGGCGGGCACCCGGGCGTGCAGCGCTGATGGCATCGGCAGCCTGAATGATGAAGGCCAGCGGGGTCTTGGGTTCCACATCGCCGTGGTGAGCCTCAATGGCATGGATGATCTGGGTGTTTTCCTTATACTTGCGGCAGATATCCACACCGATCTGCACATGGCTGCCCTCGATCTCATGATCCAGTGCCTTGCCGATATCATGCAGCAGACCGGCACGGCGTGCCATGGTCACGTTCACACCCATTTCGCCTGCCAGCAGACCGGCCACCCATGCCACCTCCATGCTGTGGGTCAGGGCGTTCTGGCCAAAGCTGGTGCGGTACTTCAACCGGCCGATCAGCTTGATCAGGTCGGGGTGCAGACCATGGATGCCCAGCTCCATCACGGCACGCTCGCCCTCGCGCTTCATCTGCAGCTCCAGCTCGTGGCGGCACTTTTCCACCGTCTCCTCGATGCGGGCGGGGTGGATGCGGCCATCGCCGATCAGGCGTTCCAGCGTCATGCGGGCCACCTCGCGGCGGGTCTGGTCGAAGGAGGACAGGGTGATGGCCTCCGGGGTATCGTCGATGATCAGGTCCACGCCGGTCGCGGTCTCCAGAGCGCGGATGTTGCGGCCCTCGCGGCCGATGATGCGGCCCTTCATTTCATCACTGGGCAGCGGCACCACGCTGACGGTGGTCTCGCTGCAGTGGTCGGCAGCGCAACGGCTGACGGCCTGACCGATCAGGTTGCGTGCGATGTTGTCGCAGTTCTCCTTCAGGTCGGTCTCGTAGGCGGCAACGCGCACGGCCTTTTCGTGGGTCAGCTCCTCGTCCACCTTGTGCAGCAGCACCTCGCGGGCGTCCTCCTGACTCAGACCGGCCAGCGTTTCCAGACGCTCCATCTCCTTGGCGCGCAGGGCGTCGATCTCTGCCAGACGCTCCTCGGCCTCAGCAGCGCGCTTTTTCAGCTCCTCTTCCTTCTTTTCCAGTACCTCGGTCTTGCGGTCGAGGGCGGTTTCCTTCTGGTCGATGCGGTTCTCCTGACGGCTGATCTCCGCACGGCGCTGCTTGATCTCCTTATCGGCTTCTGCCTTCTGGGCATCCACCTCGGCCTTCAGCTTGAAGGCCTCGTCCTTTGCTTCCAGAACCGCTTCCTTGCGTTTCTGTTCTGCGGTCTTGATCGCTTCGTTCACCAGACGGGTGGCCTCGGCTTCCGCGCTGCCGATCTGGGCTTCGGCGGTCTTTTTACGGTTGTTGTAACCAATAAAATAGCCTGCACCGATGCCCGCAGCAAGCGCGACGATCAAGATCACGATCCAGATGATCGTGGACATCGCATTTCACTCTCCTTTGTTAAAATTCAAAATTCTGAATCATAAGCAGGAGACGCTGTAGGGCAGGTGTAGGCTGCAAACATTTTTTATAAGTGAGCTTTCAATGCAAAAAGTGGCAACAAGACCACACGCACGGCAAATACCGCACGGACAGGCTGCAAGCTTTTCTATCTACAGTTCTATCTTATATAAAAACAGGCAGGCTCTGCCTGTAAGGGACACGGGTCACGGGAACGACCTGCACACAGCGTCTTTTATTCCATACTACTAATTATAGTACGAAACAATTGCCCGCTTGTCAAGAGGAAAACCCTGCCCCGCAGAACATTTTGTGCAGAAAACAGGGACAGTATCCGCACCGGATGCCGTCCCCGTTCCCGTTTATTCCAGATACATCCTGCGCAGCCGCATCAGGCGCGCAGGGGTCAGGCCGTATTCGGCTTCCAGATAGTTCTCGGCGCTGCCGTATTTTGCGCGGATGGTGCGCAGCACAAAGGGTGCGGTTGCCGGGTCCACGCCCGCCTTGCGGTAATAGCGCATCCGGCAGGCCGGGTTTGCCGCGATCTCTTCGGCGTGCTCCGCCAGCACTGCGTCGATCTCAGCCTTGCGGCAGAGATTCGTGCGCTCATAGTCCGCACAGATCGTCTCATCCGAAGCGCCCAGTGCCAGCAGAATGAGCATGGCCGCCACGCCGGTGCGGTCCTTGCCGGCCGAGCAGTGGAACAGGATGGGGGTCTCGCCTGCTTCCAGCGCACGGAACAGCTCCTTGAACGCCTTGTTGCCAAACAGCATCCGCTCGTACATAGCCTGCACGAAGGTGCTTCCGTCGGCGCTTTCTTCATAGCCCTTCATCAGGGCGGCGATATCATCCGGCGCAAAGGAGATCTCGTGGCCGTCCTCGGCGCACAGGCCGCAGATCTGCACCAGACGTGCACCGTCCGGTACGTAGTCCGGTTCTTTCTGCACTTCCCCGCTGCTGCGCAGATCAAGGATCAGGCGCAGGCCCAGCGCGTCCAGCTTCGCGCGGTCGGCCTCACCGGTGAGCTTGCAGGTAGGGATGCCGCGCCAGATCTGGCCCCACTTGATATGCTTGCCCTCGTCGGCTTCGTAACCGCCCAGCTCCCGGAAGTTGGTGCCGCCGGCAAAATCCAGCTGGGTGCCGGGCACCGGGTGGGCCGGTGCAGCCTTTGCCGCAGCGCTGGACAGCACCGGGAAATTGTAGAACGGCTTTGCGGGCCGTCCGCGGCGAGGCGGCAGGCTGGCCGAACCGCCCAGCACCTCCATCAGGTAGCTGCGCAGCAGGTCGATGTAGGCAGAGGAATGATCCCGCCGCTGCACCAGTGAGACGCACAGCGGAGGCAGATCTTCCAGCAGCACATCCCGCACACGGTCCAGTTCCCGTCTGGCTCCCGGTTCATAGCGGGTCAGACAGGTGCAAAGCTGCTCCTGCACAAGATAATAGGCCTGATAAAAGCTGGGGCCGATCTCCGCATTCGGCGCAAAGCCCAACCGGGCGCAGGCCGACCACAGCGGGCTGAACAGATCCTGCCGCAAGCTGGGCAGCAGCACCCGCTGACCGCGCAGCTCTGCCAGCGGGATGCTCTCCTTATCCCAGAACGCGTGCCCCCGGGGCACCAGCAGGCAGGCAGGGTCTGCCCGCAGGGTAGTGCGGGCCAGTACCGGCGCAGCACAGCCCAGATCGATGACCAGACCCGCGTCCAGCTCCCCCTGCTCCACATCGTCCGCCACCGCATCGTTGTCCATCATGCGGAAGCGCATCTCCACATGGGGATACTGCTGGCGGAACTTGTCCAGCTGGGTCTCCAATCCGGGCAGGTAGTCCGGCACCAGCGACACGCTGATGCCGATGCGCACCGGCTGCGCCGACTGGATCTCGGCCCGCAGGGATGCCTGCATCTGCTGGAACTGCTCCACTACTGGCGCGGCATGGCGCTGCAGGCTCATGCCGCGGTCGGTAAGGGTGAGCTTGTGGTGGGCGCTGAGGAACAGCGGCCCGCACAGCTCGGCTTCCAGCGCAGAGATGCTCTGCCGCAGTGCCTGCCGTGACAAAAACAGCCGCTGTGCCGCGCGGCTGTAATTCATTTCATCGCACAATACCAGAAAGTAGTGCAGCTGGCGGATATCCATGGTTTCCTCCCTGAGAAAAGTGTCATATATAAAAGAATACCGCCTTTTTGCGCGATTGTAAAGCCGTTGGCAGCAAAAAACTGCCGCACGGCATTGCACCGTGCGGCAGTCAGAGCGCGGAACGATCAGATCAGGCTCAGAGCTTCCTCGTCGCCCACCAGCGTGAAGTCCGGATGCATCTGCAGGATGCTTGCGGGCACCTCCGGAGTGACGGGGCCGAAGAATGCCTTCTTGACGATCTCGGCCTTGCCCTTGCCGTTTGCCACCATGAGCACCTTGCGTGCCTGCATGATAGTCTTGATGCCCATGGTATAAGCCTGCTTGGGCACCAGATCCACATTGCCGTCAAAGAAGCGCTTGTTTGCCTCAATGGTCTCGGCGGTCAGGTTCACACAGTGGGTCTCCAGCTCAAAGGCTTCGCCCGGCTCGTTGAAGCCGATGTGGCCGTCGTGGCCGATGCCCAGCAGCTGCAGGTCGATGCCGCCCACAGCGTGGATGATCTGGTTGTACTTTGCGCAGGCATCCTCTGCATCGGGGTTGGTGCCGTCCGGCAGGTTGATCTTTGCAGGGTCGATGTTCACCTTGTCGAACAGGTTGCGGTGCATGAAGCTCCAGTAGCTTTCCGGGTGCTCCTTGGGCAGGCCGCGGTACTCGTCCAGATTGACGGTGGTCACCTCAGAAAAATCGATGTCGCCCTTGTTGTACCAGTCCACCAGCTGTGCATACGCGCCCACGGGGGTGCCGCCGGTCGCCAGACCCAGCACGCAGTTGGGCTTCATAATGACCTGTGCCGAAATGATATTGGCTGCCTTGCGGGACATATCCGCATAATCTTTTGCACGAATGATCTTCATTACAAACGACCTCACTTATCATCTTTTTTGCCGCTCTGCACGGGCTGCGCAGAGCACTTCTGCGTTTAGTTTATCACATTTCGCAGACAAGCGCCAGTCATCCCGGCCATCTTTTCGGTGTGTTTGCACAAAAAGATGCAAAGCCCCGCCGTTTGGGCCGGCATTTCCGGTCACGAACGCGCCAAAACGCCGCCGGGCGTTTCCACACCGGCGGCGCTGCGTGTTGAAAGATCAGTTCCCGCTGCACAGGCCGCAGGCGGCACAGGCGGCGGGGGTGGCGGCACAGCCGCCAAGGGCGGTCTCGCGCAGCTCGGCGGGCAGGCGCTTGCCCACGGCGTACATGGCCTCCAGCATCTGGTCGAAGGGGATCAGCTGGCGGATGCCGCTCAGGGACAGTTCTGCTGCAATGAGGGCGTTGGCCACACCGGCAGCGTTGCGGTTCTGGCAGGGGTACTCCACCAGCCCGCCTACGGGGTCGCACACAAGGCCCAGCATGTTCATCAGCACGGTGGAAGCTGCATCCAGACACTGCTGCGGGTCGCCGCCCATCAGCTCCACGGCGGCAGAAGCAGCCATGGCAGACGCAATGCCCACCTCGGCCTGACAGCCGCCCACGGCACCGGCCACGGTGGCGTTGCGCATGGCAAGATAGCCCACGGCACCGGCGTTGAACAGGGCATCCACGATGCGCTGGTCGGAGATGCGGTAGCACTCCTGCAGGGCCAGCATCATGCCCGGCACCACGCCTGCAGAGCCTGCAGTGGGTGCAGCCACGATCAGGCCCATGGAAGCGTTCACTTCCAGCACGGCCATGGCGTAGGTCATGGCCTTCTGCAGCACGTCGCCGCAGATGTTTTTCTTCTTATTATAATGTGTTTCCAGCTTTTTGGCCTCGCCGCCGATCAGGCCGCCCATGGATTTGATGGGCTTTTTCAGCGGCTGGGTGGCAGAAGCGCGCATGATCTCCCATGCCTTTGCCATGCGGTGATCCACAGCATCCCGGGGCACTTCGCCCAGCAGGCATTCCCGCTGGCGCATCACTTCCGAAATGGGCAGTTGGTTTTCCTCGCACAGGTCCAGCAGCTCCTTGGCGGACTTGAAATCCATGTTCATCGCTTGTCCCTCCTTACGGCTGCACGACCATTACATCGTTGATATTCGGGTTTGCCAGCAGCAGCTGATCCACACCCTCGGGCAGGCGCTCATCCGACTCCACGATGGTGTAAGCCGTGTGTCCCTTTTCCTCGCGGAACAGACGCATGAACGCGATGTTCACGCTGCGGTCGCTGAGGATCTTGGTGATGTGGGCCACCACGCCGGGCTTGTCCTTCTGCACCACGATGAGGGCATTGTACTCGCCGGTAAAGTCCACCTCCACGCCGTTGATCCGCACGATGCGCACTTTGCCGCCGCCAAGCGATTCACCGCGCACGGTCATCACCTGACCGGCCGCATTCTCCATGCGGATATCCACCGTGTTGGGGTGGATGTCGGTCTCCACCTCATTGGGGGTGAAGCTGTAGCCAAGGCCGCGGTCGGTGGCAATGGCAAAGGAATCCCGGATGCGGGTATCATCGGCCGAAAAGCCCATGATGCCGCCCAGCAGGGCGCGGTCGGTACCGTGGCCGTGGTAGGTTTTGGCAAAGGAGCCGTAGAGGGTAAAGTCCGCCCGCTTCAGCGGCGGGGCGATCATCTTCTGTGCCAGAAAGGCGATGATCTCCGCGCCTGCGGTGTGGGAGCTGGAGGGGCCGATCATGTTCGGGCCCAGAACATCAAAAACACTGATAAATGCCATGGGGTGTCACTCCTGTCAGGTCAAGAACCGCGCCGCGCATCAGACGCTTGCGCTGCTCTTGTTGATGAACTTCTGGTAGATGGTCTCCACGATCACGCCGATGGCGTTGTCGCCGGAGACGTTGCAGGCAGTGCCGAAGGAATCCTGAGTGATGTACAGAGCCACCATGATGGCGCAGATGGGGCCATTGGGGTCACCGGCCTCAGCACCAAAGATCATGTACAGGAAGGGCAGAGCGGTCATGATGGAGCCGCCGGGAGCACCGGGAGAAGCCACCATGGCAACGCCCAGCGTCATGATGAAGGGCACCACGGTAGCAAGGCTGATGGGCAGCTGGTTCATCAGACAGACGGCAGTTGCGCAGGCGGTAATGGTGATCATGGAGCCTGCCATGTGGATGTTGGCGCACAGAGGCACCACGAAGTTGCGGATCTGCTCGCTCACGCCGTCAGCCGCAGCGCACTGCAGGTTGACCGGGATGGTGGCTGCAGAGGACTGAGTGCCCAGAGCGGTGGTGTAGCCGGGGATCTGGTTGCGGATCATCTTGAAGGGGCTCTTGTGGCTCACAGCACCTGCAACGCAGAACTGCAGGAAGATGCAGACCAGATGCATGATGATGACCACCAGGAACACCTTCCACAGGATGCCCAGAATGGCGTAGGTCTTGCCGGACTTGGTCATGTCGATGAAGGTACCGCAGACGTACAGGGGCAGCAGCGGGATGATGACGCTGTGCAGCACCTGATCGATGATGCCGGAGAAGTCCTTCATGCCATTATAAAGTGTATCACCGATGGTCTTGCCGCGCAAGGTGGACATGCACAGGCCCAGCACGAAGGCCAGCACCACGGCAGACAGGGTGTCCAGCAGCGGAGGGATGGAGATGGAAATGTAGCTGACCAGAGAGTTGTCAGCCGTGGCGGCGATCTGTTCCAGAGCGCCTTCGCTCATGAAGCTGGGGAACAGGCTTGCAGACACCAGATAGGATGCCGAGCCCGCGATCAGGGTGGAGCCGTAGGCCAGAGCCACCGTGATGAGCAGCAGCTTGCCTGCGCCGCTCTTCAGGTCGGCAATGCCCATGGTGACGTAGGCCACGATCATCAGCGGGATGATGAACTTCAGGAACGAGCTGAAGATGCTGGATGCCGTGACGACGACCCGGCAGAACCACACCGGGAAGAACTGGCCGATGATGATGCCCAGCACGATGGCGATGAGCAGCTTCGGCAGCAGTCCGAGCTTGAATTTTTTCTTTTCCATAAGAATAAAATCCTCCTTTTCCTATCCTGACCTTTGTGCGGCACCTGACAGCGCTCTCTCCACCGCAGCCCGCACGGCCAGCCTTTCACGAAACGTCAAATTTTCACTTGATGTGTTGACACATTTAGTTTAACATAGACATATGCATGATTCAAATTCATAAAAATAAAGTTATGGTTTAAAAATCTTAATAGCAAAGGAGCTTCGCCATGGAAGTGCGCCAGCTGAACACCCTGATCCGTGCCGCCCAGTTCCAGAGCTTTTCCAAGGCAGCGGAAAGTCTGGGCTATTCCCAGTCTGCCGTTACCGTGCAGATCAAAGCGCTGGAAGAAGAGCTGGGTGTGCGCCTGTTCGACCGCATGGGCAAGCGGGTGATCCTGACCGCACAGGGTCAGTGCTTTCTGGAATACGCCAACAGCATTCTGGATACCATCCACAACGCCCGCCGCGCCCTGAGCGAGGATGCCGAGCTGGAGGGCTGCCTGCACATCGGCACGCTGGAATCCCTCTGCTTTTTCCGTCTGCCCGGCCTGATGCATCAGTTCCGGGTGGAACACCCCAAAGTCAGCCTTCGGGTCACTACCGGCTCCCCGGAGGAGCTCATTGAAAAAATGGAGCGCGGCGAGGTGGACCTCATCTGCATTCTGGACGAGCCGCGCTACTCCAACAGCTGGCACAAGTGCAATGAGGTGCCGGAGGAGGTGGTGTTCGTGGCTTCCCCGGACATCGACCTCGGCCACCCCGGCCCGTACCGGGTGGCAGAGCTTCTGGACAAGCCCTTCTTTCTCACCGAACGCAACGCCAACTACCGCCGCACCTTTGACCGGTTTCTGGCTTCCCGCCAGATCGAGCTGACCCCCAGCCTAGAGATCAGCGATACCTCCTTTATCATCAAGATGCTGGAGCGTTCCTCCGGCATTTCCCTGCTGCCGCGCTTCGCTGTGGCCGAGCCTGCGTCCAGAGGAGATCTGCGCATTCTGGAGGTGTCAGACTTCCGGCTGACCATGTACCGCCAGATGTTCTACCACAAGGATAAATGCTGCACCCGGGAAATGGACGCCTTTATCCAGTTGGCCTCCGGGCCGGACCTTCCGCTTTTATAATACAGATAATCCAGAAAGCAGCAGACCCCCGGGCGGTAAACCGCCCGGGGGTCTGCTGTGCTGAGGAGTTTTCAGGAATTTGCAAAGCATTGCGCAGACTGTGTGCAGGCACAGCCCCGCAGATGAGGATGATCAGGCAAAGAAGGAGATGATGAGTGCTACCAGGAAGCCCACACCGCCAACCAGAGTTTCCATGATGGTCCAGGTCTTGAGGGTGGTCTTTTCGTCCATGCCCACAAGGCTCTTCACCAGCCAGAAGCCGGAGTCGTTGAAGTGGGAGCACACGGTGGAGCCGCCGGCGATGGCAGCGGTGACGCAGGCCAGATACAGCGGGCTGAGTTCGCTGATGCCGGGCATGGCGGAGATGATGCCTGCTGCCATGGTCATAGCCACGGTAGAGGAACCAACGGAGATGCGCACCAGAGCAGCCACGATGAAGGCCACCAGAACCAGCGGCAGGCTGGCGTTTGCCACGGCGTTGCCGATGACGTCGCCCAGACCGGAGTTCTGCAGCATGTAGCGCAGCACGCCGCCGCAGGCAGTGACCAGCAGGATCATGCCGGTGGGCTCAAGGGACTTGGTCATGATCTTTTCCAGCTGGGCATTGTTATAGCCGTGACGGGTGCCCAGCAGATACATAGCAGCGATGGTAGCCAGCAGCAGAGCCATGAAGGGCTCACCGAGGAAGGCCAGAACGGGCTGGATGCCAGCCAGAGCGGGCACCACTTTTGCCACAGAGTTTGCAATAATGAGGACCAGCGGGATCAGGATGATGCCCACAATGGTGCCGAACTTGGGCAGCTTGCTCTCGTCGATGTCTGCCTGCTGTGCAACGTGCTCGGGCACCTCGATCATATACTTCTTGCCGCAGATGGAGCCCCAGATGGGACCGGCAGCGATCATGGCGAAGATGCCGCAGAAGATGCCGATGAGGATGACCCAGCCCAGATCAACGCCCAGCATGCTGGCCACCAGAACGGGGCCCGGCGTGGGAGGGATGAAGGCGTGGCCGACAGCCAGACCGGCCAGCAGAGGGATGACATAGTACAGGACCGAGCGCTTGGTGCGCTTTGCCAGAGAGAAGGCCAGCGGGATCAGGATGATCAGACCGGCATCAAAGAACACCGGCATGGCCACCACCAGACCTGTGATACCCAGCGCCCATGCGGCTTTTTCGTCGCCGAACTTGCGCACCATGGTCACGGCCAGCGTCTGTGCGCCGCCGGATTCTTCCAGAATGGCACCGAACATGGAGCCAAGGCCCACCAGAAGAGCGATGCCCTTTAAGGTGTTGCCGATGCCTTCGTTGACCGAGCCGATGATGTCAGACAGGGGCATACCGGCCATCAGGCCGATGCCCACCGCACCGATCAGGATGGAGATCATGGCGTGGACTTTGAACTTGATGATAAGGATGAGCAAAAGGATCAGGCCCGCCACCGCGGCGAACACGAGCCGCGCGGCGTCCGGGGTTGCAACAGCTGTCATAAACGTTTCCTCCATTTTTTGATGTTTTGTGTGCTTTGGGTCTTATTTCAGCGCCGTCCCCGCAGACGGACACCGGATCTCGATGGTTTTTATAGACGAAGCAATATCCGCTTTTTTGTTTTTGGCGTAACTTTCACCAGACCGTTCAGCAAAACAACGCTGAACAGTTGATTTTTTGTTTTTTGGTTTTTATCGCAAACGAAGCGTTTTTACTCCATATATGCACCCTTCATGGGGCTGACAGCGTGCTGAGAGTAGAGCTTCAGCAGGCCCTTGGTATACTTGGGAGCCTTGGGCTTCCAGTTGGCACGGCGCTGGGCAAGGATAGCCTCCATCTCTTCGGGGGTCTTTTCCTCACCGTTCACGCCCACGATGGCAAGCTGGCGGTTCGGCACATCGATGCGGATGAGATCGCCCTCTTCCACCAGAGCGATGGGGCCGCCCACAGCGGCCTCCGGGCTGACATGGCCGATGACCGGGCCGCGGCTTGCGCCGGAGAAGCGGCCGTCGGTGATGAGCGCCACGCTGGAAGCCAGCTTCGGGTCGGCGCAGATGGCCTCGCCGGTGTAGAACATCTCGGGCATACCGCTGCCGCGCGGGCCCTCGTACCGGATGAAGATGGCGTCGCCGGGCTTCACCTCGCCGTGCAGCACAGCGGAGATGCACGCCTCCTCGCTGTCGTAGGGCTTGGCGCGCAGGGTAGCTTCAAACATATTCTTGGGGCAGGCGGTGTGCTTGATGACGCAGCCCTCCGGGGCAAGATTGCCTTTCAGGATGGCGATGCTGCCGTCGGTGCCCTTGGCATTGTCAAAGCTGTGGATGATATCCTCGCGGGTGACTTTGATGCCCAGGCCCTTGGTCTTTTCCTGCAGGATCTCGTCGCAGTGCTCGTAGAAGCCGTTCTTCTTCAGGTCTTCCAGGTTTTCGCCCAGCGTCTTGCCGGTGACAGTCATCACGTCCAGATGCAGCATGGACTTGATCTCTTCCATCACGCGGGGCACGCCGCCTGCATAGTAGAAGTACTGTGCGGGCCAGTCGCCGGAAGGACGGATGTTCAGCAGATAGTGTGCGCCGCGGTGCATCCGGTCAAAGGTGTCGGCATCGATCTCAAAGCCGAACTCGTGGGCAATGGCGGGCAGGTGCATGGTGGCATTGGTGGAGCCGGAGATGGCGGCGTGCACCATGATGGCGTTTTCAAAGCTCTTCATGGTGACGATGTCCTTGGCCTTGATGCCCTCGGCCACCAGCTTCATCACCTGAACGCCGGCATCATAGGCAGCCTGCTTCAGCTCCGGGGCGGTGGCCGGCATCAGGGCGGTGCCCGGCAGCATCAGGCCCAATGCCTCGGCCATGATCTGCATGGTAGAAGCGGTGCCCATAAAGGAGCAGGCACCGCAGCTGGGGCAGGCATTGTGCTTGTAGTAGTCCAGCTGGCTGTTGGGGATGACGCCGGTCTGGTTGTGCGCCGTCAGACCCAGACGGAAGTCGTTCTTGTCGTCGCCGCCCGATACCGCTACGCTGTTGATATAGGTATGGCCGGTCTGGTAGAAATCCTTTACGTTATTTTTGTACGCCCGCAGCTGTACGTCCTGCCCGAGGAAGTTCTTTACGGTCTGGCCCTCGATCTTGGGGCCCCAGCCGTTCTGATAACCGTAGGAGTAAGCGCCCGTCGTGGGGACGCCCTGCGCATACGAATTCTGGAAGTCGGGCAGGCGCAGCACGCTTTCGAAGCGCATCGTCGAGTTGATCGAGACGCTCGTCTGCTGGTTTTTCGAGCCTTTTTTCGTCGTGATGATTACGGCGCCGTCTTTGGCGCGTGCACCGTAAAGGGCCGTCGCGGCGGCTCCTTTGAGGACGTTGATCGATTCGATGTCGTCGCTGGCGATGTCACCCATGCGGTTGCCCGGATCGACGGCGGCGCCGCTCAGTGCCGAACCGGCGTTGCCCGGGTCGTAGGACTGGTTGCTCACGGGCATACCGTCGATGACGAAGAGCGGC
>OGRF01001435.1_pt1 | contig 15776 bp, 10 predicted proteins | sample 1553381 | NCBI WGS metagenome assembly OGRF01 (sample SAMEA2580060, study PRJEB22360) | human gut metagenome | biome: human gut; feature: human-associated habitat; material: faeces | place: Denmark | collected 2008/2010
ATGGGAGGAATGGAAGCCCTTAAAGGACGCTACCTGGATAACGGAATACTTGATTTTCTGGTTAAAGAGCGTGAAGCCGGACGCATCCGGAATCTCGGATTTTCTTACCATGGTGACATTGAAGTATATGATTATCTGCTCTCACGACACGATGAATTTAAATGGGATTTTGTACAAATACAGCTCAATTATGTAGACTGGAAACATGCCAAAGAGACCAATACTCGAAATACGGATGCGGAATATCTCTATGGCGAACTGGCCAAACGGGGGATTCCTGCCATCATTATGGAACCACTTTTGGGAGGACGTCTATCCAAATTGAACGATAATCTGGTGGCACGGCTCAAACAACGTCGTCCGGAAAGCAGTGTCGCTTCCTGGGCTTTCCGTTTTGCCGGTTCATTCCCGGATATTCTGACTGTATTAAGCGGCATGACTTATATGGAGCATCTGCAGGATAATCTTCGCACTTATTCTCCTTTGGAGCCATTGACAGATGAAGAAAAAGAATTCCTCGAAGAAACGGCACAATTAATGCTGAAATATCCTACCATCCCTTGCAACGACTGCAAATACTGTATGCCATGTCCGTATGGACTGGATATACCTGCTGTATTGTTACATTACAACCGTTGTGTCAATGAAGGTAATGTCGCCAGAAGCGGACAGGATGAAAATTATGCGAAAGCCCGGCGCGCTTTTCTTGTCGGATATGACCGTAGCGTGCCCAAACTTCGACAGGCAAGCCATTGCATCGGTTGTAATCAGTGTGTGGCTCATTGCCCGCAAAATATTGATATTCCGAAAGAACTGCACCGGATCGACCAGTTTGTAGAACAATTGAAACAAGGTACTTTATAAAAGAAACGATGGAAAAATTAATCAATCTATTACATACGGGAGGATACTCCTGTACCATTGCCAACGGAGGAAAAATCCGCACTTTCACTCAACGTGGCGTAGCCGATCTCTATGATTTGCTAACACAGGAACCGGAGTTTCTTAAAGGAGCTTTGATTGCTGATAAAGTGGTTGGCAAGGGAGCTGCCGCCCTGATGATTCTGGGTGGTATAAAAGAATTATATACGGATATTATCAGTACCAAGGCTTTGGAGCTATTCCGGAAATCAGATGTGAAAGTCGATTTTGCGCAGGAAGTTGCTTTTATCTGGAACCGCGACCGTACAGGAGGATGTCCAGTAGAAACCATGTGTAGCGAAGTGGAATCAGCAGAAGAAATATTACCACTGATCCGCGATTTTCTGGAAAAGATCAGAAATAAGAAGTAAAAAGAAGAAACTTGAAACACGAAATAAAGTATGAAAAGAAATACAGCCTGTTTATTCCTGTTCGGTAGCTTGCTTTCCATCTCGGGAATGGCACAGACTAAAAAGGATAGCATACAGGCCGGAAGAAATTATATGATTGATGAAGTCGTAGTCACCGGAACACGTAATGAAACCGATGTGCGTCATCTTCCGATGACCATTTCCGTAGTCGGCAGGCAACAAATTGAGAAAAGATATGAGCCTTCTCTTTTGCCGTTGTTAACGGAGCAGGTACCGGGATTATTCACTACCAGTCGTGGCATCATGGGATATGGCGTATCTACCGGAGCTGCAGGTGGCATGAGCTTGCGTGGTATCGGTGGTAGTCCGACAGCGGGATTATTGGTACTGATTGACGGTCATCCCCAGTACATGGGGTTGATGGGACATCCGATAGCGGATGCTTATCAATCTATGATGGCAGAGAAAGTGGAAGTTTTACGTGGTCCTGCATCTGTACTTTATGGTTCGAATGCCATGGGTGGTGTGATTAATATTGTTACCCGTCGGCAACAGGAAGAAGGTGTGAAGACGAATATGCAAGTTGGGTACGGTTCATATAACACGTTGCAGACTGAATTTTCCAACCGTGTCAAGAAGGGACGTTTCAGTAGCGTCGTAACCGGATCATATAATCGTACAGATGGACATCGTCCCGATATGGGATTCGAGCAATATGGTGGATACGCAAAGTTAGGTTATGATATCAGTTCTTTCTGGAAAGTATGGGGAGATGTGAATGTAACCCATTTTAATGCTTCCAATCCGGGGACTATCCAAGTACCACTGATTGACAACGATTCTCGTATCACTCGTGGAATGACATCGTTCGCTTTGGAAAATCATTATGAAAAGACTTCAGGAGGTTTGAGCTTTTTCTATAACTGGGGACGGCATAAAATCAATGATGGCTATCAGATAGGAAAAGAACCGCAAAAATCACATTTCAACTCTAAAGACAAAATGCTGGGTGTATCATGGTATCAGAGTGCCACTTTCTTTACCGGTAATCGTTTGACCGTAGGATTTGATTATCAACACTTCGGAGGTGAATCATGGAACAAAGTACTGGCTACGGGTGAACATACTCCGGGAGTAGACAAGCAAATGGATGAGTTTGCCGGATACGTTGATTTCCGTCAGGATATCAGCAGTTGGTTCTCACTGGACGCAGGTATTCGTGTAGACCACCATTCACACGTAGGTACAGAATGGATTCCACAAGGCGGACTGGCTTTTCATTTACCCAAGAATGCAGAACTTAAAGCAATGGTCAGCAAAGGATACCGTAATCCAACCATTCGTGAGATGTATATGTTTCCTCCTGCCAACCCGGAATTGAAACCGGAAAAACTAATCAACTATGAACTTTCCTATTCACAACGTCTGCTGGAAGGGGCATTGTCCTATGGAATCAGCCTTTACTATATCAATGGCGACAATCTGATTATGTCAAACGGACTCTTTCCTCCATTGAATATCAATTCCGGAGAGATAGAGAATTGGGGAGTTGAAACGAATATAGGCTACCACATCAATTCACACTGGAATGTGAACGCCAATTATAGCTGGTTGCACATGGAGAATCCCGTTCTTGCTGCCCCCGAACATAAATTGTATGCAGGGGCGGACTATACTTCCGGACGTTGGAGTATATCGACTGGAGTACAATATGTGAAAGGACTTTATACTTCTGTTGTAAAGGGTAGCGAGCAACAGGATCATTTTGTTTTATGGAATCTTCGTGGGAATTATCGTGTCTGCCGTTTCGCTAACCTCTTCATAAAAGGAGAGAACCTGCTGGCACAGCGTTATGAAATAAATGCAGGTTATCCCATGCCCAAAGCTACGTTTATGGGTGGTATTAATTTGAACTTTTAAATAATAAAATGATATGGAATCAACTACTGTAAAACTCTATTCGCTGAATTACGGCAATGTGAGAACTTATCTGGCAGCCTCGTTATTCATCGTTGGCAACATCCTTTTTCCCCAATTTTTTCATCTCATACCGCAAGGAGGAATAACCTGGCTGCCTATCTATTTCTTCACACTGATCGGAGCTTATAAGTACGGGTGGAAAGTCGGTCTGCTGACTGCTGTTCTTTCCCCTATTATCAACTCCTCACTTTTTGGTATGCCGATGCCGGTGGTGCTGCCTGCTATTTTATTAAAGTCCGTATTGCTCGCCATTGCTGCCGGTTGGGCCGCACAACGTTTCGGACGTATCTCCATCCCGGTATTGGTTGGCGTAGTACTTACCTATCAAGTTGTAGGGACATTGGGAGAGTGGATGTATATAGGAAATTTCTACAATGCCATTCAGGATTTCCGCATTGGAATTCCCGGAATGTGCCTGCAAGTATTCGGAGGTTATTTATTCATTAGATATTTGATTCGCAAATAACTTCCTTATCAATAACCGCTTTTCCCTGAAAAGAGTTATAAGCCTTGAAAAAGAAAGTTCTCCTCTGTTATAGATACCCATAACAGAGGAGAACTTTTTTAAATACAACGTATCTATTCGCTTTTTATTTATCAATCTTCTTCGTCATCATCTTCCAGCTCAGTAGCAGCGGGATTACCTCCTTCTTTAGCATACCTGCTCGGACTCATCTTATAGTATTTTTTGAATACTTCCCGGAAATATTTAGTTTCAGAAAATCCAACCATGTCTGAAATCTCATTAATAGCATATTCACCCTCTTTCAATAACTCGGTAGCACGTTTCAAACGCATCCCCCGAATAAACTCTGTCGGAGACTGTCCCGTCAATGCTTTCAATTTACAATAGAAACTGGTACGGCTCATGCCACTTGATTCACAGAGCACATCAACGGAAAATTCAGGGTTGTTTATATTCTCATCCACGATTTTCTTTACATTTGATATAAACTTCCAATCGAGGCTGTTAGTACCGTTTGCAGATGGAACCATTGATTTCGCTTCTATATCCAGATTGGCATATCTCATGCGCAACAGTTCCCGGTTTGCCAGTAAGTTAGCAATATTTGCCCGCAGAATTTTCACGCTGAAAGGTTTGATGAGGTATTCGTCCGCACCAATGGACAAACCGTCAAGAATATTATTTTCATCTCCTAAAGCTGTGAGCAACAATACAGGAATATGTGAAGTCTCAATATCACTTTTGATAGCGACACACAATTCGTCTCCTCCCATCTCCGGCATCATAATATCAGAAAGTACCAGTTCCGGCCAAAACTCTTTTATAATAATCAATGCTTCCTTTCCATTGGCACAAGCTTGTACATTATATATAGAAGATAATGAACTGACCAGATAAGAACGTAACTCATCATTGTCTTCTACAACCAGAATCCGTCGTGAATTTGGATTATCTATGGTAGCAGTTGCTTTTGCAGGTACATTGGGGGTAGGTAGGACAGGAGCCAACGCTTCAAATTTAGAGGGTGCTTCCTCACCGGTATTTTGAAAGTTCTTATTGCTTTTCGGAAAGACTATTTTGATTGTCGTGCCTTGATGTTCAACACTCTCTACACTAATCTTACCACCATGAAGGCTGACCAGTTTTCCCACCAGCATTAATCCTATACCACTACCTGTCACTTTGGAGTTAATGGCATTGCTCGCACGAAAATGTAGCTTGAACAACTTACTTTGTTCACTGGCAGGAATACCGATACCTGTATCCTTGATAATCACTTTTCATGAATCGTTCGTATCAGATACAGAAATGCTGACCTTTCCACTTTCCGGAGTATATTTTAGCGAGTTCGATATTATATTCTTCAAAATAGAATCCATCTTCTCCTTATCAAACGATACATTCATATAGCTGAAAGTACTCTCGTATGTATATTCAATGCGCTTAATGGCTGCATAAGAAGAGAATGTATCATATATTTCATTCATATAAGTATTCAGCTCATACTCAGAAACACTCATTTTAGAGGAATATACATCAGTTCGTTCAAAATTAATCAGATTGCTGACCAGTCGCAGAAGAACTTCCACATTCCTCAATGCAATGTTCGTACGGGTTATCCCGTTGTCGGTAAGATTCTCTTCTTCCAGCAATTCCTCCAAAGGTGCTTTTATCAAAGTTAACGGAGTACGTATATCATGAGCTGTATTAATGAAAAACTGTGTTTTTTCATCAGATATATTTTTTTGTTTTCTTAGATTTATCACACGTAGAATGAAATAAAATCCTCCGATCACAAACAAGATATAGCATAAAATAGCCCACCAACTCGACCAGAAAGGTTGTGTGATGATGATTTTCATACTACGTTCCTGAAAGACAACATCATGTTCTTCTCTGGATACTGCACGTACATGAAGGGTATATTTACCTGGAGGTAAATTGGTGAAACGAATCAAATTATTAGTTCCCGGTTGTGTCCATTTCTCATAAAATCCTTCCAGTCTCCAAGAGTATAATGCATTCTCTGGAGAATCATAGTTGATTGTAGAGACTTCGAATGAAAACGTATTCTCATCATATTTGAGTTCCAATACATCCGTTTCATCAATACTTTTCTGTAAAGGAGAGTACTCAACACCCGGATAAACAGGTTGATATGAAAGATAAAAGTTACTGAATATCAGTCTGGAAAACTTATACTTTGGAAACTTTACATCCTCCGGAAATTCAATCGCTCCATCCGCACTTCCAAATACAAAGCCTTTATTTTTACGCACTGCTCCTGCAGATGCATTAAAATAGGCAGGTAACAATCCTTCTCCTCTGGTCCAGTTAGTGAATATCTTCTCTTTAGTATGAAAACAGGTAATTCCATTCTCTGTACTCATCATTATACGCCCGTTCACTTCCGGCAGTATTGTAAATATCCTGTTTGAAACCAGGGCGGAATTATCAGAAAAATAGTGCTTGAATGTTTTATTTTGATGATTGTACACAAATACTCCCACACCATTTGTTCCGATATATAGCAAGCCATCATCTGCCTGATAAAGCGTATTGATATAAGCAGCTCCTATTTCCATTTCAATAAACTGATATTCACCGGTATTTCGATTTAATAAATACAATCCTCCAACGGTTCCGATCCACATATTGTCTTTGTCTTTTTCAACAATCGATGTGATAGAATTCAACCCCGGATATAAACGAACACTGTTAGTCGCCAGATTAAAACATTTTAGATTATAGTACCCTCCCGACCAGATATATCCTCTCGAATCCTTAACTATATCACGAATATACTTATCCGGGCGCATATTGACGTGAGAAAGCAGGTAAGGAGAGAAGTATTCAACCGACAATGTATTCTTGTTTATTTTATAAATGCCAGAAGTAAATCCCCCTGCCCATATAATACCGGGAGATACTTCACATAAAGTAATAAAGATATGGTTTTTATCTTTTATCTGTTGGTCAAAAGAACTTAGGAACGAGTGCCATTTACCAGTTTTTGACTGATAAAGACTAATACCATTACTGGTTCCAAACCATAAATCGCCATCCTCGTCTTCAATAACCGCATGTACCTGATCGTTGATTAGCGATTGGTGATTACCCATGGAATGTTTCATCCAATGATAATTTTCATAGCGGTTATCCATTATTGTGATCCCGGTAGGATAATTGGCGAGCCATATTCGCTTTTCTTCATCTACAAAGACATCATTGATGTTATTTCCGTTCATTTCATTATAACTCTGATAGTTGGCTACAATGTAATGTTCCAGTTTACACGTGTTTACATCAACTTTATATACTCCCATCCCTTCGGTTGCAATCAACAGTTCCGTTTCATTCAAAGGGCTGATACGAGCTATGTTTACGTCACTAAGGTCAGCGTCCGGCCGTATAATTTCCTGCGTATTCGTATCATACACAAAAAGTCCTCTTTCAAATGAACCGATAAACAGTCTTTTTAATTGCTGGTGAAAATACAGTTCACTCACCTGAGCATGGAAATAGTCTAATGTTTCAACAGGTATAATCTCTAAAACATTATTTTCCTGTTTGACATATCGTACGCCTGCCTCCGTTGCTATAAAGAAATGGTGCTCATCTACTTGCTCTATTGCCGTGATACTACTGTGAAGCACATTAGGGAATTGGAAGATACGAGCATCTTTAATATTATAAAGCAATACAGTATCCTTGCGACATAACCAAATATTATTATTCCGGTCCAAATAACCACAGCTAATTGTTTCAGAAGTATCCGGTAATCTATATACCATTCTGAAATCATCTTTATTAGCGTCATATTGAAAGATTCTCCCTTGCTTGCCAATCACCCAGATGCCTATATGCGGTTCTGTATACAGCCATCCCAGACGTATGGGAGCGTCTAAAGTATTACCTTCTTTATTTAATTTATAGTGTTTTATATCTTTACCGTTGTATCGGTCCATCCCTTCATTTGTAAGGAACCACATATAGCCCTGAGCATCTTTCTGAATATTGAATATCCGGCGATTGCTCAAGCCATCTTCTATTCCTATATATTTGTATGTTTGTGCTGTAACCCAAACAGGAAAAAAGAGAAGAATATATACAATGTATTTCATATAAACAGTTGTTTTTTAAACTACTTCTAACGATCATATAAACATAACAGTTAACGAAACTAGACAAAAGCAATGACAAATGCAAAGAAATAGGAGAGATTCTACAAGAAAACATCTATTTAGAAACATTTTTATTTCCAAAGTTGATTATTTACTTTGCGAAGTTGATTTATCTGAAAGTGTTCTTTTGCTATATGTTATAATTAGCGCATGTTTTGTTTTTGTTAATTTAACTAATCAGATTTGATTCCAGTTTCTTCTTATAGACCCATATACTTATTGTAAAATAAATAAGTGCCTGTATCCAGAGAGTTATATATTCCGGTCTGATATCAGCCATACTGGCTCCCATAGAATTCAGTTTCACAAAAGCGAGTGTGCCTGGTGCAGCAGGGAAAATGTAATGGGCCACTTTCCAATACCAAGGCATTAGTTCCATTGGATAGGAAACGCCGGAAAGAAAGATTAATCCTACGGAGAAGAAAGCGATCATGAGTAGGGGAGCCTCAGAATCCGTAAAATACCTGGACGCAGCTAATCCCAGGAAAGAAGTTGCCATCAAATATGGAATCAATAATAGTACGATGTACAATCCGTTTCCAATATTGGGGATACTGAAAAAGTGAGGGAGTAAGCCTAATAGAAAAAAGGCAAAGATGGCATAAAGAGCACAGTACACGGACGTTTTTCCTGCCACTATACGAATGGCAACTCCCCAGCCATACCCAAAAGGAGTATATGCGCGGATTCCTTTACTACTGTATTCTTCTCCGGTCACCATGCCAATAACCATCAGTAAGGTCTGGAAAATTATAATCATCATGACTGCCGGAATAAGATAGGAACCATATCCTTCGGTATAATTGTAGAGTGCAGTGCCTTCCACATTAATCGGTTTCGCCATAGCTACGGCAAGCAATCCTTGTGGTGGAAGAAACACCGCTTCATCTGGCCGGTATTTATCATTAATAGCCAGCATGACACGTGAAGAAGCACCTTGCAAAGCTTCGAAATACAAGAAGGCATCAGTAGTTGCATAAAGGGAAAATACGGCTTCATCTCCCCGGAACACCCGTTCCTCAAAATCATGAGGCAGGTAGAGTATTCCCTGTACTTTGCCTTCTTTCATCCATTCTTTTGCTTCGTGATAGTCCATAGCCTGACTAAAAATCTCTGCTTGGGGAGTAGCATCCAGCCAACGGATAAAATCACGGCTCAATTCACTGTGCGAATTGTCGACTACGGCAACAGGTACATCGGTTACAATATTCGGTGCATACATATAATTGTAGAGCAACCCGTAAACGAAGATTCCTCCCATCAACACCAGTAAAACCGCATAACTGGTACTGATAGCTAGAAATTCACGACGAATGATGAATGACAACTGTTGTAACTTACTTAATGTTTTCATACTTATGACTTTCTATAGCTCGTTTTAAATGAGGAAGCAGCGACAGGGCCAGCAACGGGAAGATACAGAGTATCACAGCCGACGGCCAAAGATGGATAAACCCACCGCCTCCATAGAGCATGGTTTGCATCATTTCCGTAAAATGACGGACAGGGAACAAATTGGAAGCATCCCTCACCAACGGATACATATTGGGAACCGGAAAGGTTACTCCGGACAAAGTAGCCCCCAGAGAACCTACCATAGAAACTACACTTATAACCAACGATATTGCCGGAAACAGCGAGAATAAAAACAGCCCTAAAGCCTGTGTTGCAATGATGAAAAGCACAGTCATGATATTCATTAACCACCAACTCCCCTGAAAAGGAATATGCAAAATACCAAACATGACGTAATTAGCCAACCATCCTATCAGTATATATATAATGGTATAAGGTAATAATTTACCTAAAACAGCTGTCACTATATTGCCTTTTGCAGTCGCCAGCCAATCATCTGCTGTGCGGAACTTGATTTCAATGCCAACCGCATACACGGTAATCAACAGAATCAAAACCTGAAACAGCACAAAGAAAAAGGGCTGACTTAAATATACCGAATAATCCAGACTAGGGTTATATATCGGATGGTTATTAGCCTGTACGGGTAATAAAAAGGTGGTAATCTGATCCTGTTCTACTCCGAGTGCCATCGCTTGCATCACCACAGGAGAAAGAGCCACCGGAGCTAAGGAAGTTTCGAATGCCGCCATCAACTCACCACCTACCGACATTAATGCATAATGATAATAGTAGGAGAGTGTTGCATTCTTTCCGGTAATCGCATTCTGTTCAAATTGGGGAGGTATGGAAAGATATCCATAAATCTCTTTCTTTTGCACAGATTCACGGGCAGCTGCTTCATTTACAAAATGCTTTGTCACTTTAAAAGTTGGTACGGCAGAAATATTCCTGACTATCGTCCGGGAAGTAGCAGTATTATCCTGATCGACAATACCAATAGGAATGTTTTCCATCTGTCCGTTACCAAAGATCGTAGCCATAAAGAAAAGGGTGAACAATGGCAAGACAATGCAGACACCAAAATAAAGGCGCCGTGAAGTCATTCGCCGCCACTCTCTGAGCAGTACGGAACGAAAAGGGGAATATGTTTGTGATTCATCCATTCTCTGGTTTATTTGATGTCGATTAATCTAAAGTCAATAACACGGACATGCCGGGACGCAAGTCATCCACCTTTTGGGTTGGACGGGCATGAATCTCAAAGGTACGTAAGTCATAACTTCCGGTTTGCTTGGTTGATTTCCAGGTAGCAAAACTGCCTAGCGGACTAATATAATAGATTTTGAATTCAATATTTTTTTTACCGATAGCGGGCACATCCGCAACAAATGTTTCGTCCATTTTAAATTGCGGCATCAGATCTTCCCGCACGTTAAGAACAACATGTATATCATCCATCACCACCAAATTCATAATGGGAGTTCCCGGTGCAACCAACTCTCCACGTTTAGGGAAGATTGTTGCTATCTGACCGTTTTCCGGAGCGGTCAACCGAGCATCGACCAGCAAAGCCGAGACTTCATCCACTGTGCTTCGAGCAGCATCCACCATGCTGGCAGCAGACGCTTTATCTTCTTTTTGTGCACCATCTACAGCCATCTGATACTGTTCATAGGCAGCACGTTCGGCTGCTACAGCCGCTTTATACATAGCTTCTACTTCATCCTTTCTTTGAGAAGTAATGACACTGTCCTTATATAAAGTAAGAATACGGTTGTAAGTTGTCTGGGCGAGAGTAAGATCGCTCTTCGTTTTATTCCATAATTGCAGTGCAGTAGCCACGATCTGACGACGGGTTCCGGCATCTATTTTCTTGTTCTGTTGTACTGCCACCTGTTCCAAGGCATTCACTTGTTGATACTTGGCATGTACTTCAGGGCTATTAATGACGACAAGAGTATCTCCCCGGTGTACCCAGTCTCCCTCCTGAACGAAGAAAGTGTCGATACGGCCGGGAAGTTTCCCACTGATACGGATTTCTGTTGCTTCAGCTTGTCCTTGCAAGACCAGCGGCTGTTTATGCATTAATATAACTCCCAAGCCGGTGAAAATACCGACAGCCAGAAGAATGATGACAAAAGCCCATGATAGGGTTTTACTAGTTGGTTTCATTGTTTGTTACGGTTTAGGTTGATAGTTTGCAAATTGTTCCGGTGTGCCACAAAGCGAGAGTAGATTCATTAGTGCCACATCATATTCATAATATGCTGCCAGGCGAGCCACTTTTACACTGGCAAGCATGGTTTCAGCATCAATAACTTCGGTAGAAGTTGCCATCCCTTCTGTAAATGATTTCTTTCGGATGCGTACCAATTCTTCACTTAAGGCAATCGTTGCATTTAAAGCTTTTACATTATCCTGTGCCTTTTCCAGCTGCGTGTAAAGCTTATCTACCCCAACAGCCAGATCATCACGGGCCTTCATCTGGCCTAAAGCCAGAGTTTGTTCCGTTAATTTCGATTGCCGCACTCTTTTTTCACGATCCAGTCCGTCAAAGAGGTTCCATGTAAAACCAATGCCTACCATGGTACGCGGTAATAAATTACTCTGAATGCCATGCGAATACAAGGTCTGTTTTCCGAAAAGGGCTATATTCGGCAAATAGCCGCTTTGGGCAATCCGCACTTCTTGTTTGGCAATATGCTGCTGCAGCTGTAATTGGTTGAGTGTATAGTTCCCACTGTTTACTGAAAGATCAAATAGCATTTTAGGTGGCAATGAATCATTCATAAAAAGGGGAGAGGTAGGAATGATATTGGCATCTGCATCCTTTTTATTCAGCAAAACCTTTAAGGCACTTTGCACTACTGTTTCTTCTTTTCGCGCAGCTTCCAATGCACGTTTGGCTTCATCCATATTTACCTGGGCAAAAAGCCTTCCTGCTTTGTCAATCATTCCTGCTGCCTCTAACTTCAAGGCATTTTCATAATGTTTCTTTAATCCGTTGTAGGTTTCTTCACGAACCGTCACAATTTGTTGTGCCAGTCGAAGCCCATAATAACTTTCAACTAATAGATTTTGCTGATTGGCCGATACCTGTGCCCGACTTTCCCGTGCCAAGTCGACCATCGTTCTTCCGATGTTGGTGGCACGGAAGCGTTTACCACCGGAAAAGAGTACCCACTCGGCTGATAAATCAACAGTTGTCAGATTTCTTGGAGTCAAAGGAAATATAAGGGTATTTGCCCCAATTTGATCCAGTATAGACGAAATGATTTGGTCATCCGGAATAATGGAATGTACAAAGTCTTTAGCCGGATCGGTAAACTGCGATAAAGGCTGTTTGACTTCGATCTTCTCCGACATGTGTACAAACGCACCTGTAGATTGAAGACTAGGATACCAAAAAGCATTCAACTTATCACGTTCAGCCTTCGCAATCTCAATACTCTTATCTGCTATTTTCAGACTCTGATTTCCTTGATTCAACAGATGCAGTGATTCTTCGAAACTTAATGGTATCTGTGCATCTATCTGACCGATGGAAAAATACAAAGTCAATAGTATAAAAAGTCGCTTATTTTTTTTCATACTGGTTAGGTTATATCTGAATTTGAGATATTCTAACAGATGAAAAGAGAGGTTTGTTCATCAGAAAGAATATAGCAATACAACAAAAGAAGGTTTCAACGCTTTTTTATAAGATGTTCTATTTTTCATCTTCTCTTTGAATCACGTTTGTATCATTTCTATCAGATAGAAAAAATGATGCATAAAATAATGCAAGTATATGCAATAAGCGTGTTATTAATGGATATAAACTACTTGATTATACAAAATATAAATGCATATTGGAGTTGTTTCTTTAAAGGAAAAGCTCTGTTCCTTTAAATGGAACCAACCGTTGGTCGGTGAGAAGCGTGTTCTCCCTTTAAAAGGAAGCTACCAAATAGCCCATAAAGTACCTGTTTGTTTCTAAATCTTAATTTATTTTGCTAGAAACTAAATCTGTCAATTTGAAATAATATAAGCAACTTTATTCTCACATATTCAATATTCATTCTCTATTTAGAACCTAGTGATAGATTATTCACTAAAATAGTTTATATCTGAATCTTATTAACCGGAAATCCTGGAGTTTTTTCTATAGCGACTATCGTCAATCTGTATATTTTTAATTATACGGGCTACTAATATGCGTTTTTTTATATCCGGTTGTTTTTCATCAAAACAAAAGAATTGAAGATGCTTTGATTTCTCTTTTTTCTTGCATTAAAATTTCTGCGATTTTATTTGAGATATAAAAATTATGTTTACCTTTGCATCACCATTTCATAAGGCTTTTGAGTCGAGAAATGCAGTAAATATGCGGTAATAGCTCAGTTGGTAGAGCACTAGCTTCCCAAGCTGGGGGTCGCGAGTTCGAGCCTCGTTTACCGCTCTTTTGAAAATCAGGTGGTTATCTTAAAAAAAACTGCCTGATTTTTTATTTTTCAAGCCCCCTTTTCTATGGTTTTATCTATTATCGGACGAAACCTAAACTGAACATATTGTAGAATAACCCTAATTGAATAACCAATATGGCTAAGGAAATAGAGAAATATCTCCCCGTAGATTACAGTGACAGTTTTTCCATAGAAGTTACAGAAAATCGTTTGTCTCCTAAAGATATTATTTTAAAAGTCTTTGCTCATAACCCCGCTTGGCTCCGAATGTTGTATGCAATAAGGGCCTGTTTAGTCAAACCTTTCGGTATAGAAACTAAAGCTATTGAAAGTGAAGAACTTATTATAGAGGAAGACAAGCAAGAAGCAATTATGAGAAAAGACGATAAACATTTATTGTTTTATGTCGATATTTTCATTACGCCATTGGAAACAGGAAAACAAATGATTGAGGTTACCACATTAGTAAAATACCATAATTGGGTAGGAAAGGCTTATTTCTTTTGTATAAAACCTTTTCATCGGGTCATAGTGCCTTTAGTTCTCAAAAAAGCGCTATGCTGAACAAGCACAGTCGCGGATGCAACTATATAACGAATATGAAAAATGAGATATGTAATATAGAAGTACATGACTTTAGAAAATTAATGCATGAAGAATAGGGCAGTTCATGCATTTTTCGTATTTTTGCACCCTGTTTTAACACTCAAGAAAACTTTAAATAGAAAAATATAATGGCAAAAGAACTGAAAGACCTTACCAAACGTAGTGAAAACTACTCACAGTGGTATAACGATTTGGTGGTAAAAGCTGATTTGGCAGAACAGTCTGCTGTGCGCGGATGTATGGTGATTAAGCCTTACGGATACGCTATCTGGGAGAAAATGCAACGTCAATTGGACGACATGTTCAAGGAAACAGGACACGTAAATGCATACTTCCCGCTATTAATCCCGAAATCATTCTTAAGCCGCGAAGCAGAACACGTAGAAGGGTTTGCGAAAGAGTGTGCCGTAGTAACACATTATCGTTTGAAGAATGCGGAAGACGGTTCAGGAGTTGTAGTAGATCCTGCAGCTAAATTGGAAGAGGAATTGATTATCCGTCCGACATCAGAAACAATCATCTGGAATACTTATAAGAACTGGATTCAGTCATACCGCGATCTGCCGATTCTGTGCAACCAGTGGGCCAACGTGGTGCGCTGGGAGATGCGCACGCGGCTTTTCCTGCGCACGGCCGAATTTCTGTGGCAGGAGGGGCACACGGCCCGCTTGGCCAGAGAAGCGCCGATCAGGGGCAGGCCGGTGCCCACGATGACGATCTGGTTCTCCTTGATGTTCTTAGCAATGGCATAAGCCTGCATTTCCTGCTTTGTATACTTTGTATAATCAGCCATTTTTGAATTTCCCTCCCTCAATTAGTGTCTGGTAGAATAGCCAAGATGCGGCTCATTCTTAAGGTTCATGAGGCGAGCGCCGCCAAGGACATTAAGAAGATCATCCTGATCCTTGCAGCCGTATACGTATTTCTGGAGGTAATCCTTGAAGGTCTCCGGAATCTTTGTGCCGTTAGCAGCATCCTCTGCAGCCTGTTTTGCAACTTCTGCAGCCTTTGCAAGCTTCTCGTCTTCCGGTTTAGCAGCAGCAGCCTTCTCAGCCTTTGCAGCAGCCTTTGCGAGCTGTGCCTTAGCATCCTCAGCGTCAAGGTACTTGGAAGCCTTGTCGTACTCTTTCAAGCCCTTATCATCATCATCATAGTAGCCGTAGCACTGTGCCGGCCAAGCACCGTACGGTGCACGAACAACGGCGTCTACACACTCACCAAAGATTCTTGTCTTGGTTGGGTCACGACGGATATACTCATCACTTACGATCTCCTCGCATGTAACGATCGTACGCTTTGCAGCGATTGCGATATCAACATCGTGGAACTCATCACCATCGATAATGCAGGTTCCATCCGGAGATGCCTGCTGTACATGGATGATCGCGCAGTCAAGCTTCGGAACCGGAACAGCAAGAAGCTTCTCGCCCGGCTCAAACGGGTT
>OGRF01001437.1_pt1 | contig 15776 bp, 9 predicted proteins | sample 1553381 | NCBI WGS metagenome assembly OGRF01 (sample SAMEA2580060, study PRJEB22360) | human gut metagenome | biome: human gut; feature: human-associated habitat; material: faeces | place: Denmark | collected 2008/2010
GATTATTTACTGGCTCGCTACGTTTATCTCTTTGAAAGGTCTGAGCTGGGTAGGTAAAGTGGCTAAAGTGGGTGGCATCGTCGGTACGATCATCCCTGCTGCCTTGTTGATTATCTTAGGTATCGTGTACCTGGCTTCCGGCGGTCATTCCAACATGGACTTCCACAGCAATTTCTTCCCCGACTTTACGAAGTTCGATAACCTGGTGCTTGCTTCCAGTATCTTCCTTTTTTATGCCGGTATGGAAATGGGCGGTATTCATGTGAAAGATGTCGAAAACCCTTCCGTCAATTATCCGAAGGCCGTGTTTATCGGTGCGCTGATCACGGTGTTGATCTTCGTGTTGGGAACATTTGCATTAGGTATCATTATCCCGCAGAAGGACATTAACCTGACTCAGAGTTTGTTGGTCGGTTTTGACAACTATTTCAAGTTTATTCATGCTTCTTGGCTGTCGCCGGTTATCGCAGTTGCATTGGCTTTCGGCGTGTTGGCAGGTGTATTGACATGGGTGGCCGGTCCGTCAAAAGGTATCTTTGCCGTTGGCAAAGCCGGTTATCTGCCTCCGTTCTTCCAGAAAACAAATAAGTTGGGTGTGCAGAAAAATATCCTGCTGGTTCAGGGCTTGGCTGTTACATTCCTGAGCTTGTTGTTCGTGGTTATGCCTTCCGTACAAAGTTTCTATCAGATTTTGTCACAGTTGACAGTTATCCTTTATCTGATTATGTATATGCTGATGTTCTCTGGTGCAATCGCATTGCGTTATCGGATGAAGAAAGCCGGTCGTCCGTTCCGTATCGGTAAGAGTGGCAACGGTCTGATGTGGTTTATCGGCGGCCTTGGTTTTTGCGGTTCATTGCTTGCCTTCGTACTGAGTTTTATTCCGCCCAGTCAAATTTCTACAGGTAACAATACCGTTTGGTTTGCCGTGCTGATTATCGGCGCTATCGTGGTGGTAGCCGCTCCGTTCATTATCTATGCTGCCAAAAAACCGTCTTGGGTGGACCCGAATACTGCCTTTGAACCGTTCCATTGGGAAGTCGACAAACAGGTAGAAGGAACTGCTGCGACTACTACAAGTATAGCTTCTGAAACAACGGCTTCCGCTTCTAAAACATCGGATCGCAACACTGTAACCGGCATATCTTCTTCCGGAACGTCAGGCAAGATCTAACCGTCAGGCTTGCTCCGGCCTAAGCTGGTGAGCGTTAAGGGCAGAGACCGGAGTGAGAGATAAATTATTATTTTCCTGAAAATATTATTGATTATAGAATGAAACAAGGGTAGTTCACGATATATGGACTGCCCTTGTTTATTTAAGAGACTAGTATCAGGAGATGTGAGTGCTCAAACAGTTACATATTGGGGGGTCCGTAGCTTGACGAGTGCATGGGATATGATACATTCAGTTACAAGTTCATCATGCATAAATATTTTTGTAAATGAGAAGTGAGATGAAAAGCGGCCCTGTCCTGGTTAAATTTGAATAGAGGTGTGTTGTTGGCGATAAGTTGAGAAGGGATAAAATGGGCGGGGCGCTTTCATATGTCTTTTGAGTGGCGATATTCGGCTGTTACACCTGACATAACCGAACATAAAATAAAACTTACATTACAGAATAGTATTTTTCATATTCCCTTCAACAGGAAGCCATTCGCTGGTACTTACATTTTCGAGTGTGATGTCTTTACCGTTGAAAAGAAGGTTGTAGATATATCTTTTTCCTTTTTCCCACTTCGTATTGGCGGGAATTTTATATTTGAATGTCGTTTCGTTGATGGTGAAGAGCACTTCCACATCTCCGTCTGTTCTGATACGCGATGTGGGGATTACCATTAGTTGTTGCGGCTCGTCCGGTATCTTTTTCAACATGCGCGGAGTATTCAGTTTCAGTTGGGTAGAGGCATTTGTCCCGGCACATCCGCCGATATTTCCGGTTTTAATGTTCATCTTACCCCTGAAGCAAAGAGCTGTACCGCCGGCTTTGTTTCCGATCTGTATCGCATGAAGTAGGAAGCAGCCTTCTGCTTCCGGTGTCATTCGCAGTTGGAAGCTCAGGAGCGAAAGCGTATGATTCATGTTAAGCAACGCGACTGGGGAAATCTGGTTGACCGCTCGTTGCCCGCTGGCCTGTATCCCGTACATGTAATCTTTCGTCAGGGAAGCGTCTGGCGATATGCGGACCGGGATATTCTCCGGGTCGAAATTAACCTGCGACTGATACGGGTAATAGGCATAAACAGTGACTGGTTCCTCGTTCAGATAAATATCGGGTGACTGGCGCCAGTTCAGCTTGTTGTTTACCAGAAAGGCTTCAGCCCGCACGTTTTTGTAATCCGGATTACTATCGTAGATGTTGCCGGTACTTTCCGAGATGACATGCAACCCGATGACCGATCCTCTTGTAAATTCTTGCATAAAATTAGGAGACTTTGTTGTCAGCACTTTTGTTATTATTCTTAAAGGTTGCTCTTTCATGCCTAAATTTTCAATGAGTCCCGGATCGTAGTCGTTTGTGCAACTAAAAATACTAACCGCCGTTATCATAAATAGTAGTAATTTATTCATTCTTTGTATTATTTTTGTGAAGTGATTGCAGGTACAAAGATCAGTCAGTTTGGAGAGGTAGAGGGTGCATTCGGTATAAAACCACGATGAAATCGTATAAAACCACGAGGCGCAAATTATCTACAGGCATCAAATTGTCTACTAATGGTTCAGATCAACTATTTAATGCTTCAATTTGTTTACTTGATACGAGGGATATATTATGTTGGACAAAATTCAGTTTTTATTAAGCTTACAGATCATCGGATTCTGTATCTTCGGCGGAGCTACCCTATTGCTCCGGGCCGGTGATAACCGGGCGAAAAGGATATTAGGGTGGGGTATGTTTTTGTGGGCTTTTCTGGCTGCCATAAGGTTGTCTGTGAATCTTTACCTGCATAAACCGAAAGAGGCTTTCCATCCGGATATATTGATTATGGGTGCTTTGGTAACGGCAACGCTTGCTTGTTATGTGATTGAGGTCTTACGGCCCGGGTTTCTTACCTGCAAACGTTTTTTCTTATTTATCAGTCCGGTTGTTTTTGGTGGACTGGCTTACCTGACTTATCGTTTGTCGGGAGGTGAAATTCATACCTACTATTCAATAAGGGAGGTTTTCGAATACTTGAATATGGATGTTTTGCTTCGTGTGACAGTCTTTCTGCTGACTTTGTTTTATATGATTCTGCCCGTTTATCTGATAGCAAGGTACAGTAAAGACTTCAATGTTTTTTTAGCAGAGAATGTTTCCGATCCGGAAGAATATGATTTGGAATGGTTAAGGAAAACCATGATAATTTTGATTGTTCTGTATGGTTTCTATCTTGTCTTATTGCTGACCAATACACCATTGATGTATGTGATCGACAAAACAGTCCTGTTGTTCGTTTGGTATTATTTCTTTTATAAGGCGCTATTTCTGAAGGTAGTTGTTTTGGAGCATTCTTTTAAAAGCGGATGGGATCTTCCGTATCAAGAGGACGATAATGACGATGATGAACACAGGGTTCTCAGTAAACGCTATGCAGAGGAAGTAAGTGCATGGTTTGAAAGAGAAAAACCGTATCTTCGCGAAGATTTACGTCTGACGGATTTGCAACGGATCTTCCCTATCAGCCGTTCTTATCTTTCCCAATTGTTTAACCGGGAGTTGGGACAATCGTTCTCCGATTATGTCAACCAGTTCCGGATCGAGGAAAGCAAGCGCTTGATGGATGCCGAGCCGAATGCCAGTATACAGGAGATTGCCGAACGTTCCGGATTCCATTCGATCAGTACGTTCCGGCGGGCTTTCCAGAAGTGTACGGGCATGATCCCGTCGGAGTATAAGAATAACAAATAAATACATAACGATCTTTATTCTATCATGGACACTGTTCAAACTACTACTGCCAGACCGCATATTGTCTGGCTGGATGTTCTTCGTCTTGTCGCCATCTTGATGGTGATTGCCATCCATTGCACTGATCCGTTTAACGCTTCGCCTGAATCGCGTGCCAATCCGGAGTTCAATTTCTGGGGTTCTGTTTATGGCTCCATGCTGCGTGCCAGTGTGCCGCTTTTTGTGATGATGACCGGATTTCTTTTGTTGCCGGTCAGGCAAGAGGCTTCTGCCTTTTATAAGAAACGCATTCCACGTGTGTTGTTTCCATTTCTGATCTGGTCTGTTTTGTTTGATCTGGCGCCCTGGTTCATCCAGTGGATAGGAGGCAGCCCGGAACTGGTGACGGACTTTTTCCCTTGGGAACCGAACCCTTCGGCCTCGTTTGTAGAGGCGCTGAAGACGATCGCTTTGATCCCTGTAACCTTTACGGTCTATGCGATGCCAATGTGGTATATCTATGTGCTGATAGGACTTTATCTGTATATGCCGGTCTTTTCCGCATGGGTGGAAAAGGCGTCGGATAAGGCGAAGCGTATGTTTCTGGCGTTTTGGTTTATTTCGTTGTTTATCCCTTATCTGACGGAGTTTGTTTCGCATTACCAGTTCGGAACCTGCTCATGGAATTCATTCGGTCTATTTTATTATTTTGCCGGTTTCAACGGCTATTTGCTGTTAGGACATTATTTAGGGAAAAGAACGGATTGGTCGCTTGGCAAGACTTTCTCAGTGACGGTTCCGCTGTTTTTAGTTGGCTATTTTATTACATTAGCCGGTTTTCGCTATATGACATCCGATCCGAACGTGAGCGAGGAGGGGATGGAGTTGTTCTTTACTTATTGTTCGCCTAACGCATTGTTGATGACGGCTGCCGTTTTCTTGTTGGTACGGAAAGTACGGATTACTTCGTCGGTTATTTGCCGTGCCCTTGCCAATCTGACCAAATGTGGTTTTGGCTTGTATTGCGTGCATTATTTCTTTGTCGGCCCTTCCTATATGTTCGCGCAGTGGATTGGAACACCTATTCCGGCCTTGGTTCCTGTTTCGACCATTCTTACCTTTATTTGTTCATGGTCATTTACTTATCTGGTGAGTAAGTTGCCACATGCGAAATATATCATAGGCTAAGGTGCTTTTTTATTGTTCGGCTGTTTGTACAAATGATGTTAAATAGACATTTGAGGTGAATAACGTATCTGTTTTACCTCTATTTTTGTGTTGTAAAACATAATTATGCAATACTAATGCGGGTGTGTTTTGCATGAGTCGTTTTAAACAAAAAGAGAGAAGCTATGAAGAAGTTTTTTAGAAAGTGCCTCAGATGCCTTGAAATATTAGGTGAATATGGAATGCAGAAATATGGTATGAAATAAGAGGTAAATATGTGTTTGGTAGGGAATGTCGGTACGGCATTCCTTTTTTTATTAGAAATGATGTGTTTCTATATAATGTAAAAGCTTGGCGGTGCGTTAAGCGTGGGGGTAGAATAGTTTTGACACCGCCAAGAATGCTTATTTGGATGAAGGAGAGGAGAGGCGGTAACTGACGAATGCGATGCGCTTACTATCCGGAGCCCAGGAATTGACATTGATTGTGCCCTGTCCTCCGAATAACTTGACTAATGTTTTTGGCTTTCCTCCTGTGGCTGGCATAATCCTAAGTTCAACGTTCTTATTGGGAAGATGCTGCCCCGGTTCCAGATCTCCTTTATAATAAGTGATAAAGATAACGGATTTACCGTCAGGCGAGACATGAGGAAACCAGGAATTGTGGGTTTCGTCAAACGTCATCTGGGTTTGTTCGGAGCCGTCTTTCTTCATTCTCCATACTTGCATCAAACCCGTGCGTACGGAATTGAACCAGATATATTCTCCGCAAGGGGAATATTCGGGACCATCGTCCAATCCTTCTGCTGTCGTCAGCTGTCTTTCTTCTCCTCCTTCAACTGGAATAACGTAAATGTCATAATTGCCTTTCCGGTCGGCACAATAGGCAAGTTGCCGTCCATCCGGGCTCCATCCGTGTAGGTAGCTAGGAGCAATCGGGGTGATCAAGCGAGGTGTCCCTCCTTGCATCGGGAGGGTATAGATGCGTGATTTGCCGTCTTCTTTCGTCCCGTGGCTGATAGCTATCTGCCTGCCGTCGGCAGCTATGACATGGTCGTTGTTGCATCGGGTGGCAAAGCCAGTGTTTATCATTTCAGGTTCGCCGGGCGAATCGGGGGAGAGTTTGTACAGTTTTCCCCCGCTATTATACACGAGCCACTGGCCGTCGGGTGTCCAGTTTGGGGCTTCGACACGGTAGGGGAATTCTTTGACTACGGTGCGCCTGCCGTTTGTTACGTCCAGTACTTCCAATATGCTGGTTACGTCGTTTTGTTGGGCGGATGCGAGCGACGTGAAAGCCGCTAAGAGAATCATACAACAGGTTTTCATAATGATTGAGAATTAATATGCGCTGAAAGATACTAAAATTAGCCGGGACGATAATGACCGTAAGAGATTAATTTTTTCTTTTCCTTGGTTTTCTTTAGGTAGCATTGATCCAGAAGCAGGGTGCGGTTTACTATTTTGTGCACTACCCTGAAATTGTGGTCTATCAAGATAATGCCTCTTGTCCGGGCGCTTTCGGTGATGTGCATACGTATTTCTTCTGCAGCAATAGGAGAGGCCGTTGAACGGTTCGTCCAGCAGGAGATGGCCTGTTTTGCTGTAGAGGATAAGTTTGGTTACTTTCTAATATTTCATAGAATGTGATAGGAGTATCTATAAAACAACAGGTGTGCTGTTGATTAAGTATAGACAGCGCACCTGAAAATGAAAATTATCTGTAAAGAGAAGATTTTACCACTTATTATACAGCACCACTTCGCGAGTATCGCGTACGCTCATAGTCGGAAACCAGAGATCTTCTGCTGTCAGACCGCATTCGTCGACGGCTTGCAGGCAATATTCCAGTTTGCCGAAATCGGCATCGACATTGTTCGTCCCAAAGGTGAACTTGATTCCACGCTCTTTCGCTTTGCGGATGATGTCGAAGCTTGGAATTTTGTAGCGTGCGTTGATTTCGAGTGCAATGTTATGTTTTTTCAATACATCCAGGACGCGGTCGATACGCTCATCGGTCCAGTATTTGGCATACTCTGCATTCAACTCTTCCGGCAGGAAGGTAGGATTGGCATAGATGTCGGCCGGCTCATTGGTAAGGATCTTGACGGTCTGGTCCACCAAGTGATCCATATATTGTTCTTTGGTAACACCGTCGTAGTGTACCTCTTCGGGGCGGTATATCCTTGACAGACGTCCTTTATGGTCCACAATGGTCATTCCGTCGGTAAAGAGATAATCGAATACGCCTAAAGCCTTCTGAGAGAAGGTGGCTGTCCACTTACGGCCTTCACCTTGCACACCGCGCAGGAATGGCATGTCTTTTACTTCGTTGTAGTATTCGTACACTTCCTTGTCATCGGCAAGCATACGGCCTACGCCGCCCTCACCGGCATTGGGAGCCACACCGTAGTTGATACCGTAGTTCATTGACATGGCGTGCGCCATCTCCTTCGTCAGGCCGCCTTTCAAATGCACGTGGTAATCTATCACGGGGAAGTTTTGCTGCTGGAAACGGATCACAGCATCGTTCTGTTCGTCTATCCGTGGCATTGTGTCTGCCTCATTGACCGCGTCTTTTTTCAAGCGGGTCATGTTGAGGTTACGAAAGGTTACATCACCGCTCATACCTTTTAGTGCAATAGAACCGTGGCTGAGCAAGCGCTCGGCATACTCTTTTGTACGATAGGGGTGTTCGGGTTCGGTATAGCATACTACTACCGTATCGTTTATGGCAATCATTATGTTATGCCCGCGTACAGCAATTTCAAAGTCGAACCACTTCCCGTCTTCAGCTAATGAACGGTAGAGGTTACGCACGGATGTGAGGCTGCCGCTTTTACGTGTGCCGTCGATGGCTCCGTTCCGGAATGCTACCTCATAGCCTGATTTCCCGTCGGTATGATGGAACAACAAGGCCGCTTCCGCATTTTCCCCGGTGAGAGCTTGCCCGGTAAGTATAAAGTTCTCATATTCTCCTTCAGCAAACCAGGTCGATCCGGCTGTCACGGTTATTTCATTACCGTCGGCAGTTCCCATTTCGGGACTGCTGAAACGGTCTAATGGTTCTGCAACGTTGTATCGTATGCAGCTGGTAAGCCCTAAGATACTTATCAAGGCCACTATTAATGCTGTACTGGTTTTATCAATCATAATGTATTTTGTTTTAGGAAATTACACATTAAAGCGGAAATGCATGATATCGCCGTCCTGAACGATATATTCTTTTCCCTCGACACTCATCTTTCCGGCTTCTTTTACAGCAGATTCCGAACCGTAGGAAATATAATCCTCATATTTGATGACTTCGGCGCGGATAAAGCCTTTTTCGAAGTCGGTATGGATCACACCGGCACATTGCGGGGCTTTCCATCCTTTATGGAAAGTCCAGGCACGACATTCGTCGGGACCGGCGGTCAGGAATGTTTGCAGGTTCAGGAGTTTGTAAGCGGACTTGATCAGGCGGGCAACGCCGGATTCTTCCAAACCGATCTCCTGTAAGAACATCTGGCGTTCTTCGTAGGTGTCGAATTCGGCAATCTCGCTTTCGATCTTGGCCGCTACGACCAATATTTCAGCTCCTTCGTCTTTTACGGCTTCGCGGACAGCATCCACATATTTATTACCGTTGACTGCGCTTGCTTCATCTACGTTACAGACATACATTACCGGTTTGTCGGTCAACAGAAATAGATCGTGTGCGATCTTCTGCTCGTCTTTCGTATCGAAAGAAACGGTGCGGGCACTTTTACCCTGTTCCAGTGCTTCCTTATATTTGCAAAGTACTTCGTAAGCGATTTTAGCCTGCTTGTCACCGCCTGTCTGAGCCTGTTTCTGCACTTTGGCAATACGGCTGTCAATGGTTTCCAAGTCTTTGATCTGCAATTCGGTATCAATGATTTCCTTGTCGCGAACCGGATCGACACGGCCGTCCACATGAACAATATTGTCGTCATCGAAGCAACGCAGTACATGCAGGATTGCATCTGTTTCGCGAATATTGGCAAGGAATTTGTTTCCCAGCCCTTCTCCTTTGCTGGCGCCTTTTACAAGGCCGGCGATGTCTACGATTTCCACCGTAGTAGGGATAACACGCTGGGGATGTTCGATTTCTGCCAGTTTGTTCAAACGTTCGTCCGGTACGGTGATCACGCCGACATTCGGTTCGATCGTACAGAACGGGAAGTTAGCAGACTGTGCTTTTGCATTCGATAAGCAATTGAAAAGAGTAGACTTTCCTACGTTGGGAAGTCCTACGATGCCACATTGTAATGCCATTCTATTTTGTTGTTATGATTTATTCAAACTTTGTTTCCAGACTGCAAAGATATACAATCTTTTGTATTTATGTTGCCGGATACAGGCGAACCGGATATAGAAAATATTGTTTGGGCGAATAAGCGGGAGAGGAATTTGAGTCTTTTAATAATCCAGTATGGCCCGAACCTGCCGCTTTTCCTTTTTGGGGCATATAGCGAGGCGGCTGTTTGCCATATTGAATGCTACTCCCAGATCGATCACGCTGTTGTCTTTGCACCAGTATTCCTCGTCGTATAAAAAAGTTCCTTGATACTTGGCGAGGAACATGTTGAATTCCCGTTGCCTGGTGTGCAGTAATACCAGATTGAGCATATCCGGCAGATGCCAGTTGTCTAAGGTCCCTTCGGAAATAGACTCGCAATAGATCAAGGCATCGAAATAATCGAGTGTCTGTTCCCGTATCTCCATTACCGAACCTTTATAAGGGGCTATATCGGGTTCTATATGCTGACCGGGAGAATCTGCCCCAGCCTGTATGATCACGCCGTTTGCATAGAGATCTCCGACTGCCGGAACCCGGAAAGGGGGAAGATGGATACCTTGCGCGATCTTATATCCTTTTTCGGGGTAATAGTAAGTGAAATGGCTCAGTGATGTCGTGAGGCGGATGGAACGGATGTGGCTGGCTTCATCCGGGATAGCGATTGAAATACCCCGATTCAGTATCTCTGTATCCGGTGTTATGTAACGATACAAGGGGAACTGTCCGGATGTGAATTCGAACGCTGCTTTTTGTACGGATACCGGAAGATTGTCAGGGAATATGAAATACATAATTTTCCAATTGCTCCATCTGTCCCCCTAAGACGGAAAATATAATAAAAGCGTGGGAACTGCCATCTATCCAAGCAAGAGGTATCGCCAAACACCTATCCAGCAGATAGACAACAGCCCACGCTTGATGTTTATATATTATGTATATATATACAAAAAACGTGAGGCAATTGTTGTCTACTGTCCTTGCTGGATGAAAAATTGGCGATTTTCTTGCTTAAGGACAATATGATAACGCTTCTGTTTTACTATGTGATATTGCAACTCCTTGCAATAAATTTCACGACAAAGATAGTGTATAAATGCTGTGATTTATAAACTTTATGTGTTTTTGTTAATGCGCTTCCAGCCAGTTTACCCCTTCACCGCAGTCGGCGATCAAGGGAACTTGCAGTTTGATTGCATTTTCCATTTCATCCAACACGATTTGTTTCACTTTTTCCAATTCGTCCTTGTAGACGTTGAAGTTCAATTCATCGTGTACCTGCAGGATCATCTTGCTCTTCAGACCTTCGGTTTCGAAACGGTTGAAGATGCGAACCATGGCAACTTTGATGATGTCGGCTGCACTGCCCTGGATCGGAGCGTTGATCGCGTTTCGTTCGGCATATCCCCGTACGATCGCGTTATGGGAGTTGATATCCGGCAGGAAACGTTTGCGCTTGTAGATCGTCTCTACATATCCTTTTTCTTTCGCCACCTCGATGCTTTCGTCCATGTATGCACGGATGTCCGGATAGGTTTTGAAGTATCCTTCGATCAACTCTTTTGACTCTGCGCGTGGGATGCTCAGCCGTTCGGCCAACCCGAAAACAGAGATTCCGTAGATAATGCCGAAATTGGCCGTTTTCGCTTTCCGACGCATATCGGAAGTGACTTCTTCAACCGGAATACCGTATATCTTGGCGGCTGTGGCGGCATGAATGTCGGCTCCGCTGCGGAAGGCTTCTATCATGTGGGCATCCTGGCTCAGATGGGCCATGATGCGAAGTTCGATCTGCGAATAGTCGGCGGAGAAGAAAATACAGTCTTCGTTTTCGGCTGTAAAGGCTTTCCGGATTTCACGTCCCAACTCATCGCGTACTGGGATGTTCTGTAAGTTCGGATTGGTGGAACTGAGGCGGCCGGTCGAGGTGACTGCTTGGTTGTAGGACGTATGGATCTTGCCGGTTTCCGGGTTGATCAGTTCGGGTAGGGCATCGATATAGGTGCTGAGCAGCTTCTTCAGCCCTCGATATTCGAGCAGCTTTTCCACAACGGGATGTTTGGAACGCATTTTTTCCAGTATTTCTTCACTCGTGCTATAGCTGCCTGTCTTTGTCTTCCTCGCTTTCTCTTCTATCTTGAGGTGATCGAAAAGAACTTCGCCGACTTGGCGGGCAGAATTGATGTTGAACTTCATTCCTGCCAGTTCGTAGATCTCTTTCTCCAACTTCTTGAGTGCGGTCGTCAGTTCCTCGGACGATTGTTTCAAGGCGACGGTGTCAAGCGTCACTCCCGTATATTCCATTTCAGCCAATACATATATTAAAGGCATCTCGATGTCATAAAAAAGCGATTCGAGTCCTTCTTTTTCCAGACAGGGGGTAAAATAGTTTTTCAGCTTGAGCGTGATGTCCGCGTCCTCGGCGGCATATTCGGCTACTTGGGCAACCGGGACGTCACGCATGGTAAGTTGTTTCCTTCCTCTCGGGCCGATCAGTTCCTCGATCCGTACCGTTGTATATTTAAGGTATGTTTCGGCGAGGTAGTCCATACCGTGACGCAGTTCGGGATTCAGAAGGTAGTGGGCGATCATCGTGTCGAATAGAGGGCCGGCTATCCGGATTCCATATTTGCGGACGACAAGGATGTCGAATTTTATATTTTGTCCGATCTTGAGAGATTTCGGATTCTGCAGGGCGGGGGAGAAGTGGGCAAGAATTTTGTCGGCTTCTTCGCGGGCTGCCGGAACAGGGACGTACCAGGCCTCGTTTTCCTTCACGGCGAACGACATTCCGACCAATCCGGCCTTCAATGGATCTATACCATCTGTTTCCGTGTCAAAAGCAAAAAAATCCTGTTCGTTCAAAAACCGCCCTAATTCTATTCTTTTTTCCTCTGTATCAACAAGATGATAGGTGTGAGGAGTAGACTTTAAGTTCGCGAGAGTCGAATATTTGGGAACAGCCGTAGGTTCGGTCGCAAATTCTTCAAAGAGCGAGCCTTGAATCGGGCCTGCCGGAGCTGCTTTTTTTCTTGTATCGGTTTTTGCTGGCGCCGGTGCTGTTTTGGACTCCGTTTTGACTTTTTCCGGCTCTCCGCTCATTCTGTTAATAAATGTTCTGAATTCTAATTCAGTGTAAATCTCTACGAGACGTTCCTCATTCATCTTTTTACGGATGCATTTGGCAGCATCGAACCGGATCGGTACATCCGTCTTGATTGTTGCCAGGAATTTGGAGAAGCGGATCTGCTCCATGTTCTCCATGACCTTCTTTTGAAGGGAGCCTTTCAGCTTGTCGGTATTCTCCAAAAGATTTTCGATCGTTCCGAATTCGGCCAATAATTTCTGGGCGGTCTTTTCACCGACACCCGGACATCCGGGGATGTTGTCGGAACTGTCGCCCATCAGTCCTAAAAGGTCGATCACTTGGTCGACGGATGTCAGGCCGTATTTGTCCAGTACTTCGGGTACGCCCATAATCTCGTAGTCACCGCCGAAGCGGGGGCGGTACATGAATATATGTTCGGATACCAACTGGCCGTAGTCTTTGTCAGGTGTCATCATATAAACTTCGAAACCTTCTTTTTCGGCTTGCTTGGCAACCGTGCCGATAACATCGTCGGCTTCATAGCGCGGAACTTCCAGTATCGGGATGTTGTAGGCTTCTATGATATCTTTGATGAAAGGGACCGACTTGCGGATATCTTCCGGCGTCTCTTGCCGTTGCGCCTTGTACTGTTCGTAGGCTTCGTGGCGGAAAGTCGGACCTTTCGGGTCGAAGCCTACCGCAATATGGGTCGGGTTTTCACGTTTCAGGACATCTTCCAGGCTGTTGATAAAACCGAAGATAGCCGAAGTGTTCATGCCTTTGGAGTTGATACGCGGGTTCTTGATAAAAGCGTAGTAAGACCGATAAATCAATGCATATGCATCTATGAGGAATAACTTCATCTCTTTTAACACGTTTTAGTGTGACAATTGTCGGTAAATGTACGAAAAAACTCGCTTACTCGATACTTTTTGTTACTTTTGCGCATCTTAGGATCAATTATGAAGGATAGAAGTAAAATAGAACAACCGGTTGCCGTAGAGTTTAAACGTTTTAATGATGAGTTTGCTGCTTCGCTGCGAAGCGAAACGAATCGTTTGCAATCAGCTATTGACCAGATACTGAATGCGAGCGGAAAACATGTCCGCCCCTTATTAGTACTTTTGACGGCTAAAGCATGTGGGCAGGTAACGGATAATACGATCAATTCGGCTGTTCTGTTGGAACTGCTTCATACTGCCACACTGATTCATGATGATGTGATCGACGAGACAAAACAGCGTCGCGGGGTTCCTTCCTTGAATGCCATATTCGATAACCGCATTTCTGTCTTAGTGGGCGATTATGTCCTTTCCACCGCGTTGATCCGTTCTATCCAGACAGGTAATCTGCAAATCATAGGTATTGTTTCCAATCTCGGACGCGATCTTTCGGAAGGGGAGATCAAGCAGTTGGAAACGGCCGAAGAAAGCATCATCGACGAATCCTGCTATATGCAGGTGATACGGAAAAAGACGGCCATGCTGCTTTCCGCTTGTGCCGAGATCGGTTCCATCTCTGCCGGGGCATCCGGTGAAATGGTGGAAAAATGCCGTGAGTTCGGCGAATACTTAGGTTACTGTTTCCAGATCAAAGATGATATCTTCGACTACTTCAAAGAGGCGAATATCGGCAAACCGACCGGCAACGATATCCGGGAGGGAAAGGTCACGCTCCCCTTGCTGCACGCGTTGCAGACGGGTAGGAGAGAAGAGGCAGAACATTGCCTTCATATCATAAATGAAAAAGACTTTACCACAGAGAATATAGATTTGCTGATTGATTTTGCGAAAGCGAACGGGGGAATCGAATATGCTGAACAGCGTATGCAGGTATATCATGACAAAGCGGTCGAGGTTTTGATGACACTTCCTGAATCGGAAGCACGCGAAGGTTTGCTGCTGCTTGCCGATTACATCGTAGAACGCCGTAAATAGATTTTCGCGTATTTACTGTCACTCTATCACTTTTTTTCTTGCATCCTTTGTATATCAACATGTATTGAGTGTGATAGATGCCCTTTTCATCTATCACTCCTGTGTCACTCTCTATCACACTTTTCTTTTCATTTAATACGTTATTGGTTGAAAATCAATTTGATAAATATGCCGAAGGAAATTTAGGTTTGCTGCTTTATTATCAGTATCTTTGCCAGATATTACTTAAAAACAGTGACTATGACAAAAAAAGAAGCGATTAAGCTCTTCGAAGAGCGTAAAGTCCGGACCGTTTGGGACGATGAACTGGAAAAATGGTACTTTTCTATTGTAGATGTAATAGGTGTGTTAACCGACAGTCCTGATCCTCGAAATTATTGGAAAGTATTGAAAAATCGGTTGAAGAAGGAGGGAAATGAAACGGTTACAAATTGTAACCAGTTGAAATTGGTTGCCGAAGATGGAAAGAAACGTCTTACCGATGTTGCCGATACCGAACAACTTTTCCGCCTGATTCAATCCGTCCCTTCTCCCAAAGCCGAACCTTTTAAAGGGTGGATGGCGCAGATTGCCAGTGAAAGAATCGATGAATTGCAGGATCCTGAATTGACGATAGATCGTGCTATGTGGGAATATAAACGTTTGGGATACTCTGACAGCTGGATCAATCAACGATTAAAAAGCATTGAGATCCGTAAGAATCTGACGGACGAATGGAAGCGTTGTGGAATGGAAGAAGGGGTACAGTTCGCTTCTTTGACCGATATTATCACAAAGACTTGGTCTGATAAGACAACGAAAGAATATAAGGCGTATAAGGGGCTTAAGAAAGAAAACCTCCGGGATAATATGACTAATACGGAGTTGATCTTGAATATGCTTGCCGAAGCCTCCACAACGGAACTTTCGCAAGTAAAGAACCCTCAAAATTTCGATGAAAACGCCTCTGTCGCGATGGAAGGCGGCAAGGTCGCCAAAGTGGCCAGGCAGCAATTGGAAAGTCAGTTGGGACGTTCTGTTGTCTCTCCCTTGAATGCGCATAGCACCTTGGAAAAACTTCCGGAAGATACAGAGAAAGATGAATAAACTGCTTATATAAACACGACGACACCCGGATGTAGGCGATCCCTGCATCCGGGTGTTCGTTTAGGGTAGATCCGGGTGTAGCAGGTGGGAACATCCGGGTGTAGCCGAATTTATGTCGTTATCTTTGGAAGAAAAGACTATGGGTTTGTGAGAAATATCCCGTTGCTTTTCTTCTTATTTTCCCAGACGGTGTTCGATGTCTTCCACCAAACTGCTGGCTCCTATGCGGAACAGGTCTTTATTCAACCAATCGTTTCCTAATACTTCCTTGACGATGGTATAGTAGCGGACAGCCTCTTCTGCCGTGCGGACACCGCCTGCAACTTTAATA
>OGRF01001439.1_pt1 | contig 15712 bp, 10 predicted proteins | sample 1553381 | NCBI WGS metagenome assembly OGRF01 (sample SAMEA2580060, study PRJEB22360) | human gut metagenome | biome: human gut; feature: human-associated habitat; material: faeces | place: Denmark | collected 2008/2010
AGATTATGTGCAATAGCAACCAGGGTAAACTCTGTTTTTACCTTCTCCAGCCCTCTTAATCTGAATCGGTTCCACGCCGAGTTATGCTTTATCTGTGCAAAGACAGCTTCCGGTTCTATACATCGTCTGCCCCGGTGATAAATACCTTCCTCACTCATGAGCTTTTCCCGTGCTTCTTGTTTGTACCTGTTAAGGTTATAGTTAACTTCTATGATCCGGTTAGTCTTTGATTTATGACATTGAGATTTCAGCGGACAACCCTCACAGTTCTGGGCCTGATAACGCTTCAGTACGGATACATATCCCATATCGGACTTACTTTTCCTTTGACCTGTATATTCCATATGTTGTCCCATCGGGCATACGTAATAATCCCGTTCCCGGTTGTAGTAAAGGTTCTGTATAGCAAAAGCATCCTTCTTCCAGGCACGCTTCTGCTCTTTGTGGAAATAATTGTACTTGACAAAAGCCTCTATACCCGCATTCTCCATAAACTCATAGTTTTGTTCGCTTCCGTAACCGGCATCGGCCACTACTATAGAGGACTGCCTATGATAAGTCTCTCTAAAATCTTTCAAAAAAGGAATTAAAGTTCCTGTATCTCCGGCTCGCCTGTAAATCCCCAGATTGGTAATAAACTGATTCTCTGTAGCAATCTGTATGTTATAGGCGGGTTTCAATTGCCCGTTTTTCATATGATCCTCTTTCATGCGCATGAAGGTTGCATCCTCATCTGTCTTACTGAAAGAATTACGATCCTCTAATTTATCTAATTGTGATTCGTATTTGGCAAGGCGGGGCAGATATTCTTCCTGTAGCTTTTTGATTTGTTTCTGCTCGGCTTTGTTCATCCCCGAGAGCCGTTTGTTTAGAGCGCTCACTTTTTCCCGCAAACCACAGGAGTCCATATCCGGTAAAGTATCCGGTGTCCTTTCCTGTTTATCCTGTTCGATATGTTTGTCTACCTCACTAAGGATTGACTGTATTTTCGACTCCAGTTTTGCCTTGTTCTTTTCCACACTGCCACGCCAGACAAAAGTGTAGCGGTTGGATGCCGATTCCACTTTGGTGCCATCGATATACTGTACATCCAAACTGACATAGCCGGATTCCTGTAGCAGTAGAACAATGGCTGAAAACAACGATTTTATATGTTCTTTTAAACGTTTGCCACGGAAATCATTGATCGTGCGGAAATCGGGAGTACTATTACCGGACAACCACATGAAGTAAATATTTTCCTGCAAGGCTTTTTCTATTTTGCGACAGGAATAGATATTGTTCAGGTAGGCATAAAACAGAACTTTGAGCATCATACGGGGATGGTAGCTGCTGGTGCCGCCTCCTTTATATGCCCGGAGCAGACAGCCAATATCCAAGGCGTCTACAACACTGTTTACAACACGAACGGGATGATTGGGAGCTATCTTTTCCGATAAACTAACCGGAAAAAGTACATTTTGGTTGGATGTTAACTCTTTAAATACTATCTTAGCCATTGCTATAATGTTTGTTTTTTTGCAACGGTAAGATACTACTTTTTACCGAAATAAACAATAGCAAAAGGGGCTGTCACACTTTTTGGACAGCCCCTTTTTCTTTACTAAATAAATTTTATGCCAGGATCAGAACAATTCCACCTGTAGCTTTCTAACCGGCGAAACGATGAAATTGCTGACTTCGTAGACGACTTTCCTTTCATCCGAAGGCAGCACGACCAAGACGGTCTTCCCTCCCGGTATCTCGATCTGGTCGGGATATCCGGCAGCCTCCTGATCCGTCTTGCAGAGGCGGAAGGGGAGATCGGAGGTGTTCTCGATCTGCAGGTAGCGACGCTTGTCGGTCGAATAGTAGACGGGAGACACCCGGAGGGAGGCCTCGAATACTTTCTGCAGCAGCTCTTCGCGGCCCATCAGCGTGTCGTAGAAATAGACCAGCGTCCGCCGGGCGAACAGGGCCTCTTTGATGCCATCGGAGGTGCGGTCTTTCGACAGGACCAAGGTCATGGGGCGGTGGTCTGTCTGCCGGAAGTCGTAGAGGCGTTCGACCACGTCGTGCACGTCGGTGTTGCCGAACAGCGTCAAATCCTTCTCGTTCGCCCAGCCGAGCGCGACGGGATACCATTCAAACTCGTTGTAGACCTCGATGCCGTTCAGCCAGCCTTTGCGATAGAGGTCTTCGTGCACGTCGTGCCACATGATGCTGTCCACGCCCCAGCCCGGGTGGTTCCACTGGATGAAGGCACCCTGCTTGTGGGCGGCTTCGATCGCCTTCATGTAGTCCGGCTGGTCGAGGGCGTCCACGTCTTCGACAAACAAGGCGTTCAGGTGTCCGGGAGGCATCGAGCGGGTGATCTCGCCGCCTTTCACCAAGATGATGTTCCGGCGGGCGGCCTCTTCCTTGGCCATGTCGAAGGCGTTGTTGTGCCCTTTGCCGACATGCTGTCGGGCGGGCTGTCCTTCGATGTGGTCGGTGATGGCGATCGCGTCGAGCCCCTCTTCCCAGGCTTCCTGCACGCGCAGGGTCGGCCAGACGATCCCGTCGGAGAAGATGGTATGGACATGGAAATCGCATTTCAGCAACTGGTATCCGTCGATCTCCGGCAGGCGGAGCTCCCGGCGTGCCTTCACACGCTCTTTTCCTATTTTAATTTGTTTGGGCAAGGCCACCTCTTGCGCCTGCATGCATACGCCACCTGTCAGCAAGGCGGCAAAAACCAATACTTTTGTCTTTTTCATGATCTTATTCTGTTTTAGGAGTTTTTTTGGCTTCCCATCCATAGTCGATATATTCCCAGGTGAAATGGTCTGCGTCGTCGACGTGTACCAGCAGGTAGCCTTCTTCGGTTTCGAGGAAGGGGCCGCCCCACCAATAAGCCGAGACGGCGCCTGCGGTGACGAACCAGCGGTCGCGTTCGCAGATCTCCTCGTGCAGGTGCTGGTGTCCCTGCAAGACCAGTTTAAGGTTGTAGCCGTTCAGCAGCTCGAAGACCGGCTTGAAGTCGGTGATCATGTCCGCATTCTTGAAAGTGCCGTCCACGACCGGGTAGTAGAGGGAAAGCATCGGGACATGCAGCGCGACGACGACGGGTGTCGCCTTGCCGGTGGCCTCGAGGTCGGCCTTCAACCATTCCGCCTGTTCGGCTCCGATGGAATAGCGTCCGTCGGGGTCGGGGTTCAGGCTGTTCAGCGTGATGAAATGGACGCCTTGGCGGTCGAAAGAGGTATAGCTCGCGCCGAGGTGCTTCTCGAACGTCTTGTATCCGGTCTTGTCGTCTTCGCCGTCGCTAAAATAATAGCGGTCGTGGTTGCCGATCGTGAAGTGGCACTCCTGCCCGCTCGCGTCGACGATTTTCTTGAAACGGGCGTGCAACTCTTCGGCCACGTCGGCCTCTTCCTTTTTCATGTGGTCCGTCTCCACGTTGTCACCTCCGAAGAGGAGGAAGTCGGCTTGCCGGGCTTTGGTATCTTCAAGGGCCCGGGCCAGCCCGTCGTTGCCCTCGCCGCGGTTGTCGCGGCTCAAGTGCACGTCGGTCAGAAAGGCAAACGTGAGCTTGTCCTTCTTAGGGGTTTCTTCCTTCGGAGCTTCCGCTTCCGGCTTCGTACCGCAGCCGATGAAAAGCAGCGGGAGCAAGAGACCGGAGAGTTGTAAAAATCTTTTTCGATCCATATGATTCGTTTTTTTCAGGTTATGCTTTTCATTCGACTTTATTCCCATCCGAAAAGCTGGGGTCCTAACTGGGGGTTCAGGTCCATCTCGTGTTTCGGAATCGGCCGGTAGTAGTACTTCGGCTCCATGAAGGTCCCTAAGTCCCGGATGGTCTGTATATTGCCGCTGGTCCCGTTTTTCAGGTAGACCGTCGCGTTTCCGTCGTCGATCGTCCCGGTCCTGTAATACACCAATTTCTTGCCCAACGAGTTGGCCTCCTTGTCGGCTTCCGCCGGGATGTCCTGCGAGGAGGGGATCAGGTAGATGTCTTCCACGCCGTCGCCCGTCAGGTCGAACTTGCCGAGCGAGGGGAAATAGATGCCTTCCGGTTCATGTTCCAGCAATTTGCCGGCTTTCCAGCGCATGAGGTCGTCATAGCGGAATCCTTCGAGCGCCAGTTCGACACGACGTTCGCGGCGTATCTCCTGCAAGACGGGAGCGATCGCCGGGAAACGGCTTTGCATCACCGGGTCGGCCGCCGGGCTGGCCGACAGGTGCGGGAGGCCGACACGGTCGCGCAGCAGGTTGATCGAGCGGTCGAGGTCGGCCTGCGTCAGCTGCCCCAGTTCGGCACGGGCTTCGGCATAGGTCAGCAGCACCTCGGCATAACGCAGGACGGGAACATCGATGCCCAAATAGAAATCTTCATCCTTGTTGTTGACAAAGCCCTTGATCTGATGGTAACCGGAAAAGTTCTTGTTCAGATTCTGCACGTAGATCCCGGCGCCCGGCGCGTAGGTCATGGTGTTGACCAGCTCCCAGCCCGGATAGGCCAAGGTCTGCGACATGCGGGGATCGCGGTTGGCGAACTCCTCGACAAACTGCTTGTTGGCATAGCCCGGCTGCGAAGAGTAGTAGGAGCCGTCCTTCATCAGGTAGGACTGCACCAAGTCTTTCGTCGGGCACGGGATATAGTTGCCGAACATAAAGGCCCAGAAACCGTTGCTGCTAATTTTGCGGTCGAAGACACGCGTCAGGATCACCTCGCTGTTGGCTGTCAGGTCCGAGCTTTCGAAAAGGGCATGATAGTCTGTTTCGGGGCTTCCGGTCGAATAGAGGCTGAAACCGCCGTCGTTCATGATCTGTTCGGCCGCATCGGCTGCTATCTGCAGGTAGGTGCCGGCTGTGTTTTCCAGGCCCAGCTCGTCGTGGTATTTGCGATAGGTGCCTTCGTACAGGGCATGGCGGGCCATGTAGGTCAGCACGGTCCACTTGTCGACGGCGCCGCTTTCTTGTTGCGTCTTCACGTGTTCGGCAGCGAACGTATAGTCTTCGAAGATCTTCTGGACGACGAAGTCGCGCGAATCACGCGCCTTGTACAAGTCCTCGTCCGATGTCGTCAACGACTTGTCGTACCAAGGCACATCCGAATAGGCCTTCACTTTGTCCATATAGAAACGGGCACGGAAGAAACGGGCGATACCTTGGTAGTGAGCCAGCACGTCGTCCGAGACGGAGGCTCTTTCGCAGTTTTCGAGAAACAAGTTGATCGTGCGCAGGCGGCTCCAGTCCCATCCGGCGTTGACAGTCATCGAGGTCGGGTTGGCCGAGAGCATGATGTTTTTCACCTCCACCACGTCGGTCGTGGCCTGGTTGTCTGTCCCGGCATCAGCCGTGTAGTTGTTGAAGTTCGGGAAATCATAGAGATTATAGCAGTACATTTTCAAGTCTTCTTCTGTATTGAAGTAGCTGCTCACGCCGATTTCCGTCTGGGGTTGCCGGTCCATGAAGCTGTCGTTGCACGAAACCGCCAGCAGGGCGATTGCCGAAAGGGCCAGTCGAGATATATTTTGTTTCATCATCTGTTTGTTTTTTATATATGTTAGAATGTCACATTGAGGCCGAATGAATACTGGCGGTTGAAAGGATAGACATATCCGAATTGGGAGGCGTCGGTCACGGCTTCCGGATCGAAATACTTCTTCAAGGCGCTCCATTCGAAGATATTGTCACCGCTGACAAACACGCGGACGCGGCTCAAGCGGACCTTCTTGGTCAGTTCGGCAGGCAGCGTGTAGCCGACCGTGATGTTCTTGACCCGCAGGTAGGCTCCGTTCAGCAGGTATCCGGTCTGGGGTATGGCCAATCCCATCGCGCTGGTCGTGCTGGTTCCCAAATTCTTGTCGGCCAGCCACGATTGGAGGACCGGGTATTTGGCGTTCAGGTTCTGATCAGCCAGTCCGGCCGCAATATAGGATTGCGAGTGCTTGGCCATGTCGACATCGCTGTCGGCCGTCGGGCGGTAGAAATCGAACGTATGCAAGGTGCCGCCGGCATAGGGTTGCTGGTAAAAGCCCCAATAGAGGTAGCTGAGCGGATAGTAGTCACGCTTGGCGATACCCTGAAAAAAGGCCGACACGTCGAAACCGTTCCACTCGGCGTTCAGATTGAAGCCGAAGCGGAAGCGCGGAGAGGAATTTCCGATGACGCTCAAATCGCCCGGATCATCGACCGAAGTGCCTTTCGTTATTTTCTTATCGCCGTTCAGGTCTTTGTATTTCGGCCATCCGGCTACGATGTCCAACGCTCCCCAAGGAATGATTTCGGTTTCGTCCAGATTTTTGATCTCTTCTGCGTTCTGGAAGAAGCCGTCGCTCTGCAAACCCCAGATTTCGCCTAATTCCTGTCCTTTGTAATATTGAGAAAGCAGCTTGTTTTCGTTGTCAAACTTGGTGATGTAGGAACGATTGTCCGACAACATGAACTTCACACCCCAGTCGAAGGGCTTTCCCTCCAGCTGGAACTGGTCCCTGTAGCCGACGGTCAGTTCCCATCCGGTCGTCTTCATGTCGGCCGCGTTCTCTTTCGGCTCGGTCGCTCCCAGCACGCCGGGCAGCTCTTTGCCTTGCGTCAACATGCCTTTCGTGTCGCGGCGATAGATATCGAAGGTCGCCGTCAGCTTGTTATCCAGCAGCCCCAGATCGCCCCCGCCGTTCAACGTGCGGACTTCTTCCCATGTATAATCAGAGGAGACGAGCGAAGGAGGCAAAACGGTCTGTTGCAATTTTCCGCCGATCATATAGCTGCCGATCGTCGAACTCATGGCCGGGATGTATCCGTATTCCCCGACAAGCTGGTTGCCCAACGACCCGTAGGAAGCACGGACTTTCAATTGGCTGAACATCGATCGCATGGATTCGAAAAACGGCTCTGCATCTACACGCCAAGCTGCGGATGCGGAGGGGAAGAAGCCATAGCGCTTTTCTTTCGGGAAGCGGGAGGTCCCGTCATAACGTCCGTTCAGCTCCACGATGTATCGGTTATCGTAGGTGTAGTTGGCACGGAAAAACAGGCCTCGGATGGCCCAGTCGGCATATTGCTCGCTGACCAGCTGGTCGCCGGAAGCCAGCCCGATCGTGGGCAACGAAGTGGAGATGATCCCTTCCCGCTCGGCCTTGTACCAGTCCCAGCGGCTGTATTCCTGGTTGTAGCCCAAGATACCGGTCACGTAGTGCTTGCCGAAGCCTTTGTTGAAGGTCGCATACAGATCCAACACGCTGTAAAAATCGTTTGTCGTGCTTTTATAGGCTTTGCTATCGCCCAGCTGCCGGATATCATCCGGCCCGTAACCGATCGTATATTTGTTCTTGAACCAGTCATACTCTTCGCTTCCCTTCATAAAAGTGAAGTTGGCATTCACCCGAAGCATCTTTTCCCAAAACGACATTTCGGCAGAGAAGGTGCTCTGTATGCGGTTGTATTTGCTGTTTTCCTCGCCTCCGTCGATCAGCTTCGCCATCGTAATGCCCGCTTCGGTATTGGCCCACGTCCCATCCGGGTTCTTATCCCAATCCGTAGGAGCCAGATTATAGAAAAGAGACATATCGGAATCGTTATACCCTTTCTGGCGGATCCCGTTGCTGTCGATATAGGGTTCCCCCCGGCTGGAAAGATAGCTGGGGCGAACGCGTTCGGTTGCGACATAAGAGGTGTTGTTGGACAAGGTCAACCACTTCCAGATGTCGTAGCTGACTTTGCCACGCATGCTGTAGCGCCGATAGTTGTCGTTCTTGACGACACCGGACAAGATGCCGTTCTCGTCATCCATGCCGCCCGACAGGTAGAAACGGGTTTTCTCGCTCGATCCCGAAACCGAGACCTGGTGCGTCTGGCTGAATGTGCTTTTATTCAGGAAGTAGTCCGTCCAGTTCCGATTGCCCATATATTCCCATTGGGTCTCATCCAGCGGATTGAGCCGGACCGGATCAGTCCCGTCCGGATTGTCCGAACGCTGACGCGCCCACTCCAGACGTTCGTCGTTGGCAACGTGGCCCGAACTCCAGGGAGTGTTCAACACCGCAATATTCTTCAGCTTCAAATAGATATAAGGATCGGATGTCTTATCCGGCAAAACAGAGGGGCGCTTCCATGAAAAGTTGTTGTTGTAATCCACTTGGATACGATCGCCTTTTCCTTGCTTGGTCGTGATAAGGATGACACCAAACGCCGCACGCGCTCCGTAGATGGCGGCCGAAGAAGCGTCCTTCAAGACGGAAAGAGTCTCGATATCCTCCGGCAACAAACGGTTCAGCTCTTCAGCATCCGAGGCTACGCCGTCGATCAGGATCAACGGGCTGCCGCCATTGATGGAGGCCTCGCCACGGATGTTGATCTTTGCAGCTTGACCCGGTTCACCACTGGTGAAATCGATGTTCAAGTTCGGGACCATTCCTTGCAAGCCCTTGGATATATTGGTGATCGGACGGGCTTCCAACTGTTTGGCGTTGATCTGGTCTACCGAACCGGAGAGGTTCACTTTGCGCTGCACGCCATAACCGACAACGACGACTTCCTCCAGGTTCTCGGCGTCTTCTTCAAGGACAATGCTAAACGTCGTTTTTCCGTTCACTTGGATTTGCTGGGACTTATACCCGATAAAGCTGATTTCAAGCACGGCATCCGACGAGACTGCCAAGTTGAAGTTCCCGTCCGGATCTGCAATCGTACCGTTGCCGCTGGCTTTCTCGACAATGGTTGCACCGATAAGAGGTTCGCCGCTTTTATCCGTCACGACACCCTTTACCTGGATTTTCGTCCTGACTTGATTCGTAATCGGGGCTTTTCCTGTCACTCCGGCGTAAAGTGGTAAAGAAGAACAACAAGTAAGCAATCCTACAGACAAGACACATAATTGTCTGTTTTTCAAATAAGATGCAATATTCATCATAAATTGTTTTTTAATGCTGCAAAAGTAGAGGCCGGATGTTACAGGTGTGTTTCTTCTCTTTTACATCCCTAATACGCTTTTTTCATTTATAAACAAAAAGGAGATTTCCTCACGGGAACCTCCTTCTTTCTAAACAAATGTGTCTAAACTAAATATGTTATAGTGTTATTGGTGTACCATTATAGAAGTCCAGGATCTTGGCACGGAAAATGAAGTCATACTTGGATTGTGCCTGCTCGGACAAGCTCTGGGCATATTTCGTCTTGGCCTCGCTATACTCGAAAACGGTGCTTTTGCCGGCGGCATAGCGGTCTTCGGCATACGAAAATGCTTCTTTGCTGGCGATGACCGATTTGTCGGATGCGTTATATTTCTCCTGGGCGGCGGTTGCATTATAGAAAGCCTGCTGGATTTCCTTATATAAGGCTTTCTTTGTATTCTCCATCATCAACTCGCGGTTGCGGATATTGATACGAGCGGAGCGGACACTGTTGCGAACCTGGAAACGGTTGAACAAAGGGATGCTCAGGCTGAAGCCGATCGTCTTACGCCCGTTATTCTTCAACTGGTCGTTAAAAGCCAGGTTCGTATAGTCGCCATCGCCGGAATAATGGTAATAGCCGTTGCTGTAGCTGGCGCCGAAATTCAGTTTCGGATAGTAACCGGACTGCGCCACTTTCAGCATCTTCTTCTGGCTTTCCAAGAGATATTCCTGCTCCTTGATCTGCGGCTTGAAGGCGACGGCATGGTCATAGACATTGTCCGGAGGGAGGATGCTGCTCATATAGCGTTCGACGGCATCTTCGAATTGAGGGACCACGATGTCGAAATTCTCGCCGTCGCGCTCCAGTTCGAGGCTTTGCGTCAGGTCGAGCAAGGCGAGTTTCACATTGTTGCGCGCTTCGGTCAGCGAGACTTCGTCCTTCGCCAGTTGCGCTTTCATGTCGTATAACTGGGAAAGGGGGACTTTCCCGTTCTTTACCAATGCTTCGGTTTTCACGACCTGTTCATTGCTCAGCGCGACCTGCAACTCGGCAATCTTCTGGACTTCCTTATTATACAAAACCTGCAAATAGTAGGAAGCGACATTGATCGACAAGTCTTCCTTCGCTTTATTCAACGTTTCGACAGCCGCTTTCAAGTCCAGCTTGCGGGCAGCGATATCGTTCGGAATGCGCAAGCCGTCGAATATCGGCATGCTCAAAGAGACGGATGCCGAGGTATTGGCCGAGTTCTGATCCACAATCACACCCGATTTGGAAGGAGAACGTCCGAAGTCGAAGTTCTGTCCGACATTGGCATTCAGATCGGGCAACCAACTGAACTTACTGGTATGCAATTCTACTCTCCGGCTTTCCTGATCCTGCTCTTTTTGCTTCAGATCGATGTTATGCTCGATTGCATAGCGGATGCATTCTTCCAAAGACCATTGTTTGGCTGGTTCCTGCCCCCAAGCAAAAGTACCGGAAAGAAATAAAGTCGTAGCTATTATTAATTGGTTTCTCATCATTTTTACTGTTTACAATTATTTCTTATTCGGATCGACAATCGCCCCGCGTACCTTTTCGTTTTCGGCAAGACCTTCCTTAATCTCGATCTTGATACCATCGGACAAACCTACCTTAACGGCACGCTTTTCAAACTTCTGTTCCGGCTTTTCCGCTTTTACTACCTGTACGAAAGTAGAATCACCGCTAAACTCGACACAGCTTTCGGGTACGGACAATACATTCTCCGCACGCTTCAACACAATCTCGGCGTTGGCACTGTAGCCGGCACGGATAAAGGCATCGCCTGGCATATGCACGGCTGCCTTCACCTCAAACAGCACAGCCCCGTTCTCTTCCACACCTTTAGGAGCCACATACTCCAGTTCAGCATCGAACGTGCGGCTTTCCATAGCGCCAACCGTCAATTTGATCGGCATCCCTTCATGGATACGGCCGACTTCCGTCTCGTCTACTTTCCCCCTAAAGATCATATTGCTCATATCGGCAACAGTAGCGATCGTCGTACCGTCGTTGAAAGTATTCGATTGGATCACCGAGTTACCGACCTTGATAGGCACATCCAAGATCATACCGGTGATAGTAGAACGAACCTGTGTCGTACTGGAAGCGGCAGACCGTTTAGAGATACCTTCACGGATAATCTCAAGAGCATCCTGAGCGTTCTCTGCCTCTTCCTGCGCCTTTTTATAGTTGGCAAGAGATGTTTCGTAATCTTCTTTGGAGATAACCCCCTGTTTATGCAACTCTTTATCCCGCTTGAAGGTAGCACTGATCTGTTCGAGGTTGATCTTCGCCACCCGTACACGCGATTCGGCACTATTCAACTGAACCATTTCAGGAATAACCTTGATACGAGCAATGATCTCCCCTTCTTTCACCATCTGTCCAGCTTCTTTCAGCAATTCGGAGATGATACCCGACATTTGCGGTTTGATAAGGACTTCATCACGAGGTTCGACCTTTCCGGTCGCCACGGTCTTCGTCTCAATCGTGTCACGTGCAGGGGTAACCAACTCATAGAGGGTAATGACAGGTTGCGCTTTCTTCCACAAGAAATAGAAAGTGCCGACAACAGCAACTCCCACAAATACCAAAAAGATGATCCGCAGGACTTTTTTTACGATACGATTCTTCATAACTATACTTTTTTATTAATTGACAATGGAAATATTTATGATTTATACGTAGACACAAATTATAAATCATAAATCTGAAATCCAATTCACTCTTCCCTGATAGCATCTATCGCCTTGATCTGCATGGCACGCCAGGCCGGGATCAATCCGGCAAGGAGACCGCTGAACAACAGAATTACGGTAGCTGCCACCGCTGTCCCGATATGGATTTCGGGATTGGAAAAAAACGTGTCGTTAGACACATCTCCGTCGCTTGCCATCGCATTGTTCACCACATCGAGCAGGAATACCCCCACGCTAAGCCCGATCAACCCGGCAAGGGATGTCAACAGCAGGCTCTCACTCATGATCTGCGATATAATATCGAAAGGCTTCGCACCGATCGCACGGCGCACTCCGATCTCGCGTGTCCGCTCCCGAACTGTCACCATCATAATATTACTAACCCCAATAATACCAGCCAGCAGAGTTCCGATACCGACAAGCCAAACCAGAATATTAATACCGGTGAACAACATATCGAATGTTTCGAACTGTTTGGCTATCGTAAAGCTGCTGATAGCATGTTCGTCCGTCGGGGAAATTTCGTTCTGCGAACGCAGGACCGTCTTTATGTCTTCCACCATCTTATCACAGGAATAACCGTCGTCGGCCGTCGCACAGAGGAACCAGAACTTGTCTCCCTGGTTGGAAGCCTGCTGGAGCGTCTTAAACGGGATCATTACGCTTTCCTCCGTACGCCCGCCAATCTGGGCACGGGGCTTCGGCTTGATCACACCGACTACCTGGTAATAGATGCCATTCACCCGTATGTACTGTCCGATCGGATCTTCATCCGGGGCAAAAAGGACTTCGCGCACGATATTACCGATCAGGCACACCTTACGCTTTTCGATCATGTCGATTTCATTTAACAAGCGTCCCGCCAAGATATGCTGCGTTTCGATATTGAAATATTCAGAATAGACGCCACGCACGTTATATGTACCAGCTTTCTGTCCTCTCACTACATTATTCTGTCCGCCCCATTGCATAATCATCGGCGAAAGATAGCGCACTCCTTTCACACGCTGGCGGATCGTCTCCAAGTCGCGGTTGCGCATCTGCCAGTAACGCCCTTTCTTATACCCTTTGTAGGGTTCGCCGGTCCGTTCGGAAAAGAAGAATGCGGAGTTCGTCGAAAAACCGTCGACGTTCTTCAACACGCCATTCTTAAAACCGTTGCCGGAACCCAACAGGATCACCAGCATCAGGATGCCCCAGAACACACCGAAGCCGGTCAGCAGGCTACGGGTTTTATTACGGGTGATCGTCACCCATATTTCCACCCAGCGATCTATATCAAATATGAACATAATCTTTCTATTTTCAATTACCAATTATTCATTGCGCATGGCCTCGATCGCCGTGATCTTGACCGCCTTGCGGGCAGGGAAATAGCCTGCCAACACACCTGCTCCGATGATCAAGGCCGTAGCAGACAACGCCACACTGAGGTTCACCGTCGGGTTCAGGAAGATACTCATGTCATCCTGTGAAACATTCTTTCCGGCATTCATCATCTCCATGACCGAATTGATTCCTTCCGTCAACCCGATTCCTAAGATCATCCCCAAATAACCGAACACCGCCGTGATCAGGATCGATTCGACAATGATCAGTTTCAGGATGGAGAACGGAGTCGCCCCTATCGCCTTCCGGATGCCGAACTCCCTCGTCCGCTCACGTACCGTTATCAGCATGATGTTGCTCACGCCTACGATCCCGGCAGTCAGTGTCCCGATGCCGATCACCCAGATAAAGAGGGCGATACCGTTCATCATCCCATTCAGCATCATGAAGTTTTCGAGCGTGCTCCACATACCGATCGCCCGCCGGTCTTCGGGGTCGAACTTATGCCGCGCTCCCATCTGCTGGCGGAAACGTTTCTCGAAAGCGTCAAATTCTTCCTGCGTGGAAATACCTTTCACCGTAAAGATGATCTCATCCAGTCCGTAGCCGGCGTTATACAAGGTCTGCGCCGTACTGAAAGGGATATAGGCCGGCGCGTTGTTGTCGTTGTCCTCCGCCTTATAGACACCGATAACCTGGTATGCGACACTTCCGGCATTCACATATTTGCCCAACGGGTCCTCGCCTTTGAAAAGTACTTCTTTCATGCGGGGACTCAAGACAATCACCTTCCTTTTTTCCTTTACATCTATATCATTGATAAAACGGCCGTTTCCTACCGTCATTTCGATATTGTCAATCACCGCCTTCGAAGGGTGCACTCCGTTCAGGGAATAGGCATTATATTCGTCTCCGTAGGAAAGCGTATCGCTCCGGCTGATACTCGCCGTGATCAAATCCACTTCGGGATTTTCGCGAGGGATGGCAATCAGATCTTCATCTTTGTATTCGATCCTCCGGTTCATCTGCATTCCCTTGTACGGCTTGCTCGTGTAGCGCGGCCATGTCTCCACCCGATTCAGGCTAAAGTTGCGAAAGTTCGACATGATCCCGTTCTTCATCCCGTTTCCTGCCCCCAAGAGGACAATCAACATGAAAATCCCCCATGCTACGGAAAAGCCGGTCAGGAAGGTACGGAGTTTATTCTTTTGGATCGTACTCCATATTTCTCGGAAATTATCAAAGTCAAACATGTCCCAATCCTTTTTCTATTGTTTCTATCAGACCGTCTTTCACGCGGATAATGCGGTCGGTTGCCTCGGCCACGGAAGGTTCGTGCGTCACGATCACCATCGTCAGCCCTTCGAGGTTTACTTTCCGGAGCAGCTCCATCACCTCGACCGTCGTCTTGCTGTCCAACGCTCCGGTCGGCTCATCCGCCAGGATCACCTGCGGCCTGGCAATCAGGGCGCGGGCAATAGCAACACGCTGTTTCTGCCCGCCGGACATTTCGTTCGGCATATGTTCCGCCCAGTCTTTCAGCCCGACCATATCCAGATATTCCAACGCCATAGCGTTTCGCTTCTTGCGACCTACTCCCTGGTAGTACAGGGGCAACGCTACGTTCTCCACCGCATTTTTGAATGAAATCAGGTTAAAGGATTGGAAGATAAAACCGATCATCCGGTTACGCAGTTCCGCCGCACGGGTTTCGCTCAGATTGCGGATCAACTGCCCGTTCAGGGTATAAATGCCCGTATCGTATGTATCCAATATTCCCAAGATATTCAGCAATGTGGATTTCCCCGATCCCGACGCCCCCATAATAGACACCATCTCTCCCTTCTCTATATCCAAGTCTATGCCTTTCAAAACATGTAGCGGCGCACCGTTAAAATACGTTTTGTTAATTCCTTCCAGAGGAATCATTATATTTGTTGTTACTTTTATCTATTAGACGAACATTTTGCAAAATCGTTACATAAATAGAAAAATATTTTGTCATTAACTGCCACAAATATATGCTTTGCCAAGATACCTTGTATCACAAGGTACTTATATTTAACTCAAATTAACCTCACATAGGTATATATTTCTTTGTAGAAAACGACATTTACATCTGCATGGAAACCTAATCAGATTTGCATCTATTTTATTTTCTACAATGTCGAAAACAGATTACACTTGTATCCATTCGGAAATCCCCTATTGAGAACCACTTGTCAATTGCCAATATTACTGTACCTTTGCACCTATGAACAAAAGAAATATAATACATTCAATAAATATGGTAACAATAGGAACACCGAAGTCGGCTACCGCAACGAAAGTTTTGCTCTGCGGTTCTGGCGAATTAGGCAAAGAATTTGTAATTGAATTACAGCGTTATGGAGTGGAAGTAATCGCTTTGGACAAATATGCAGATGCTCCGGCCATGCAAGTCGCCCACCGTTCGTATGTCGTATCGATGTTGGACGGAGATGCTTTGCGCGAGATTGTAGAAAAAGAAAAACCAGATTATATCGTTCCCGAAGTGGAGGCCATCGCGACACAGACATTGATGGAACTGGAAAAAGAAGGATTTTTGGTGATTGCGGGCAAAGTTCCCAGACGCTATTTTGAAAAACGCTGGTATGGTTTCAGTGTGTAGGAGGTGGTCGAATGAAAGCGGAAAAAGACAAGAAAACAGGAAAATGGTTGATTCAGTATCGTTATACGGATTGGCAGGGGAAACGCCGGAAATCCACCAAAAGAGGTTTTGCGACCAAAAGAGAGGCGGAGGAATGGCTTAGAAATTT
>OGRF01001441.1_pt1 | contig 15645 bp, 8 predicted proteins | sample 1553381 | NCBI WGS metagenome assembly OGRF01 (sample SAMEA2580060, study PRJEB22360) | human gut metagenome | biome: human gut; feature: human-associated habitat; material: faeces | place: Denmark | collected 2008/2010
ACAATCCGGAAGAAGTGACGACGGAGTATATCAAATATGCCGAACATTTACTTCAGTTGATCCCCCGGGGATTCTCTGCCGGCGTATATACCCAGATTACTGACGTCGAAGGAGAAGTCAATGGACTGATGACCTATGACAGAAAAGAAATCAAGGTAAACGAGAAAAAAATCCGGGAAATGAACCAAAAGATATGTAATTCCTTAAAATAAGAATACATACAAGATTTTAGACAGAACAGCGCGAAAGCGGTTTGTTTCTGTCGGACATCGGGAGAGGGCAGGGCAAACGCATTACTTAGGGATTTGGTGAAACTCCTTTTACCTACTTGATTGAGAGGTCGAAACGGGAAATAATCCCGTTTCTCCTACTCAATTAGCTTTTATCATTTCAGAATCCCGTTTTCTTACTTTAAAGTGCTTTCAGAAATTCTTCAGGATCAGCTGTTGCTCCGACAAGCCGGGCAACCACCTTCCCTTCGGGATCTATCAGTATCTTAGTAGGAAAAGAGGTGATATTATAAAGTTTCAATAGATCCTGTTCCTCCTTACCTTCATTGTTGAGGATTTGAGTCCAGGTCATCCCATCTTCTTTTACCGCCTGTTTCCATAATTTTTTAGCCTGCTCCAGATCCTTCACATTTTCATCGGCCACATTGACAAAGACTACCTTCCCGCTATATTTTTTATGTAACTCTTTCAAATGGGGATGGGAGGCCCGGCAAGGTCCGCACCAACTTCCCCAGAAATCGAGCAATACATATTTCCCTTTCAGCTTTTTCAAAGAAACGTCTTTACCATTCATATCCTTCTTCACAAAATCAGGTGCTATTGTGCCCGGACGATAAGGGCGGCCGGCATCCAATTTCCGTTTGAGTATTTTCCCATAAGCTGTACCTTGCAATTCCTGAGGAAGCTGATCACATATCCGTTCGGCCTCGTTTTCGTCAAACCAATTATAATGTTCCAGCAAATTCATCAGGGAGATATAACTTCGGGGATTTGCCCGTACAAACGCCATTATGGTTTGTTTGTTGGCCTGCATATAAGCGTCAAACTCCTCTTTATAATCGCGGATATCTCCTCCTTCAAGCATATTTGTCATTGTCAACTGTCGGTAAGCCGCTTCAGCAGGATCAACCTGCTCGTAATAAAGACGCCAGTAATCGTGCGCCACAGTACCTCCTCTAATCCAGTCAATTTCCGGTACTTTCCCTTTTTCAGCTCTGATTTTCATAACAGCATATTCACCAGGGACCACCATCAGACTGACATTCGGATAATAGGTACCCAAGCGGGGTGCCGGACAAGCCAGTTCTTCACACAAAAGCTTCAGCGTCAACCGGGAAGTATCCCGGGCAGCCATATTCAACCTGATCCGGTGATCAGTAAAATCGAAAGTATCCTGTAGCATACCCTGGGGTGTCCATCCCATGACGATCACTTTTCCCTTCTCTACAGCATCGATTTCTGCCTGCAAAGTAAAATCTTTCTTCCCTTCCAATTCCAGCATCTTCATCCGCAGAATACGCTGATGGAATTCGTCGGCAACCTGCATATTGCTGCGTAATAAATCGACTGCCAGTTGTTTAACCTCCTGAGATTCGGTCATTACCACCTCCAGATCCAATAGAATCAGAAAACGGTCCTGATCTTCCAGAACAGGGAATTTTTCCTTACATATTTCCAGATATTCCCGGACATTCCCTCCCATCCGGACATCAGCTATGGCCAATAAATCCGGCATCGCACGGGTATGGGTAAGCTTTACCTGTTCGATATCCGTTTTCAATTTCTGCAACCCCTCAGCAGTAACAGGTTCCGGGCTTCTCAATGAGAAATAGGGAATCAACCGGATGCGCAACCATGAATACAACAGTTTATCTACAATCTCCTTTCCGTTTGCCCTGACAAATTGTTCCCTGTTATCAAACACATACTGTGCTTTGGGGTCATCAAAATTCAGGGTGTAGCGTTCATATAGAAAGAAGTTCTCCGGTTTTACCTTTTTCCGGGCAGATAAGCGATTAAAATAATCATTGATCACCCCGAATCCCTCATTTGTCTTCCCTTGTTCCAATAATAACGTGGCATAATCATCAACCAACTGAGGAGTACGTTCGCCCTTTTCGTAGCGTTTAGTCAATCCGGCAGGTGACCATCGGGGATCGATCCCTTTGCGGATTTTCTCCACAAACTCATCGGCCGGGCGATAGCCGGAGGTCCTGAATACCTCCGTACCATCCGGACTCAATACCACAAACGTAGGAAAAGCCTTTACGGCATATTTCTTTGCCAGTTCCAACCCATTTTCTTTCTCTGCATCTAATTTGAGGGAAATAAAAGTACGGTTGAAATATTCTCCTACTTCCTGCTGGGGAAAAACCTCTTTTGACATTCGTTTACAAGGTCCGCACCATGTTGTATAAAAGTCAATGAAAACCATCTTGTTCTCTTTCGCAGCAAGTTCTATCGCTTCCGTATAAGAAAGCGGCCGGAAATTTACCCCCTGGGCACACACCCACAAAGGCAACAGCAGGATTCCGGCCATCCATATGATCACTTTTTTATTCATAGATATGATCTCAAACTATTGCCGGTAATCAATATCTTTCACTTTCACCAAACCGTTCCAACGACAATCTTTCAAAGGTTCCAATTCAAACGAATCCTGGTCAGTGCCCAAAAGATAACGCGTTACAATTCCCTTCTCTGCCGCGTTGTAGGTACCTACCATCAACTCATCGTAATTATTTCCATAGGGATCAAATTTGATAAAGGTAATCTGATCGCCCAGGTCTTTCTCATAATGCATATGATTCACATAATCATATGCATGTAATATTTGTCCGTTAGCATACAATAACAAAGAACGCTTAGAAGCAAAAGCGTAAAGCAATCCGCTTCTTAAACCGGTCGCTTTCGATTTGTCTATCGTATAGCCGGCTCTTTTCTGAGGCATATCGCTCGGCACCCAACTCCGGATACTGCAATAAAACTGATAGACATAGAAATTTTGCTGATCTTCCATCAGTGCAAATGAATTTCCATTTGAACTACCTCCCACTGTATTAAATGTATTCTCACCATAAATACAAGTACGGCCCGCCGGCTGTATCCAAGGAAATGCTTCTCCTGCATTATCTTGTAACTGAGTTACACTTAACCCGGTAACAGTACTCAAAAAGGTAAAACAATGATCGTCGGCATTATAAATAATCCAACCACTCGGACTGCTTATACTGGTAAAAATATATGGAAAAGGCCGGAAGCATTTTTCACTCATCACATCCATACGGTTGGAAGGATTTCCATAATTTTCATCCGAGTACAAACTCGCTCCGAATACATAATCTTCCGTCATCATAATCCGGTTATTTGACATACCGGTAAAACGCTGTTTGGCAGCCATATCCACTACATTCAGCATATCAGGCATCGGGAAACTTGAATAAGTCATAGAACGCAAGGTATTCATCGGTCCTGAAGCAAACGAAGTCAAATCCAGATAGTAGGATCCTGATTCTGTGGATATCCACAGTTTCATAGCCGGAGTTTCCCAATAATAAGAACCGGTATACATGACCCGCATCGGTCCCCGTAATTCAGGTAGTCCATTCCCCTCCAACAGATTCTTCAACACAATCGTATCTTTTGCCGTAGAGATCATATCCAAACCTACCGTACCATCCTCTTTTTCCCCAAGAACAAAAAAACCTTTATCCGTCACACTCAAAACAGTCAGTGAGGTATAGGATTTCCAGATCAAATCGGTCTTCGTATCTTTGACTTTCAGATATAAAGTATAAGAATCAGGTTTCAAATTGACAAAATACCTCAGATTCCGTTCCGTACCCAAAACGATTCCTTTATCCCGGTCATCGGTCAAACTGCTGGCCACCACTTTCCATTCGTATTCATAACGCGAAGGATCACTGTCTTCTGTAAACTGTATCACAGGTTCTTTCCGTACGGTGTCCAGATAGGAAAGCGGAGTGATTTTTAAAGTATCGTTCTTAAAAATAGCCGTATAACCTCCTTTTTTCCAATCGGAAATTTTTACTTCATTGATCGGATGATAATCATTCGATCCCTCGTCATCATAACAGGAAATACTAAAAACAGATAGAATTCCCGCCCATAATATCAATATTAATTTTCTCATCGTAGTCAGATTTTAGTATATTTCAATTCTATCATTCTCCCGGTTGAAACGGAACCCCATAATAAGATTTCCAACTCACCCCCTGAAACCACATCAGTCGTCCATCTTTCTCCCTGATTGCATCACGATGATCGGGGCTCTTGTCATATAATGCCTGCAAATCCATAGCCATCTTGTTTTGGATAGCATATTTCAAACCGGACGGCATCGTTTCATTGGACATAAAATCTTCATAAGTCAACTCCGGAAAACGCTTTAGGATTTCTTCAAATTTTTCCTTTGAAAAGAATCCCCACAATCCTCCCTCCAAATCTCCGATTTTACCGGACTCCCTTCCCATCCAAACTTTCGGACAAGTAATAAAGTTGTTCAGGATAATCTTATGCCGTGTCCCGTCAAATTCCTCCTTGCCGCTATCATTCCCCAACATACCGCTCAAATCGAACCATTGCGGAATAGCCAGGGTGAAATCTTCGGATGGCAATAAACGAAGTACAAGATTACGTTCCACTTCATCCAATGCTTCACTATTTTTCACAGTCACCGGCACATCTGCATAACTCCAGCCTCCCTTTATGGTTTGCCATTCATCAAATTCCAGATAATTTTCACCTTTTACGGCTGTCGTACTATCCTGATCGACTACAATACGGAATTTCCGGTCATAATCTTTTACCCTTCCGGTCATTTGTACCCTTATTTTCAGAAGCAGTTCGTCTACACCCTTTTTAATAAATTCAACTTTAGTATAAGGCTGGGCGGCCCAATAAGTGGTATCAAACCAATCCGGTCCCCATTGTACATAGAAATAAACTCCTTCCTCTCCGTCGAAATCCTTGATTTCTTTTTCACATCCGGACAGACCGGCAATGATGAGGAATAAGGTCGCTATATAAACAATATTTTTCATAATTTACTCTTTTTCAGTTGAACTACTTTGATTTTCCCGTTGACTGGTTTCACTGTCAGGTAATGGAACCACATAATTCCGGAGTTGCATCGTCAACGTCTCTGCCGGCTGGGAACCATCGGGTATACTTTCCAACCGATTGCGTTTGAAATAATAGAAGGTTTGCCCCTCTCCGATAAATTCCCGGATATACTCATTCCGGATAGCCGTATTCAGATCGGTCGGCGACTCTGTATTCAGGCTGATACACTTTCTGGCTTTACGTAAAGGATTCAGGTATTTTTCCAAAGCAATACCGACCTGCCTTTCCCGGACTCCGACACATTCGGCCGCAATCAAATAAAGTTCGCTGACCCGGATCAGGGGAACCATATAAGCAAAACGCTCTGCCTTGGCCTTTGCTTCATCGGTAGTCGTCTGTACCTCTGCATACTTCTTGAAACAACAAAACTCTTTTGCTTCCTTTGTTACAGATTCCCACATTTTAAAACGCAAATCATCGGGAGATTCGAAAATGGTACGGATACGGCCATTCTGATAGCCTCCGGCCAAAGTCAGTAAATTCACCACATTCAGATCAGAGGTAAAATAGGTCTTATAAATATTATCTGTACGAATACTATTGTACAAAGAGAACAATACCTCTGTCGCAAACATATTATCATTGGAGGCTGTATCTGCATAAGTTGCTGTACACAAAGGGAACAAAGGATTCTTTTCGTCAGCGACTTCCTCAATCACCTCAATGGCACATTCTTTTGCCTTGCTGTAATCTTCCTTCCACATATACGCCCTTGCCATCAAAGCTTTCACTGCATAGTAATTCATCCGGTATTGCCGGTAAAAAAGATCATTACCATTTTCTCCTCCACTGTAATTTCTGGCTCCATCGGTAATAACAGGATCGACATCCTTCAATAAATCAGCAGCTCTTGTCAAATCGGTAAGCACACAGTTTAATACGCTGTCTGCGCTTAACAAAGGTTCGACAATCCGTTCCGAAGAAGTCTGGTAAGGTATACTTGCCTGCTCCTTTTCCGTCCAAAGTGGCCCGAACAGCCGGAGCATATCGAAATGTAACATAGCACGTAATCCCAACGCCTCGCCTTTGATCAATTTATAATACAGTTCCGGCAGCACCGGATTCCCGTCTCCGCAATGTTCCAGTATAGCATTCAAATTCGAAATCTGGGAATAAGTGGTCTTCCATACCGTTTCGAACCGGTCTTTTGACGTCTTACTATCATAAGCATAGGACTGGTAACCACTATAATTGTGCTCACTGGTGGTACAATTATAATACTGAGCCATCACATCGATTATACCGGCCGACAAATTACCTCCATAATTCGACGAACTATTCATATTCAGGTACACCCCGTTTAAAGCCATCAGAAACCCCTCTCTTTCTTCAAACAGGTCTTTTTCCATAATCTGATCCTCCGGAGCCACATCCAACCAGGAATTACATGAAGCGCCTATCAGTAAAAGCCCCAGTATCCATATTCTTTTTATTCTATTCATAATCTAATCTTTTTAGCATTAAAACCTTATACCTAAAGAAAAAGCCACACTACGGGCAAAAGGATAATCCAATCCCCGTTCATTTTTTACAGTAGATATCCGGAAAATATCGTTCATATATCCGCGTATAGTCATGGAAGAAGCACCGAAATGCCTCAGCCAGCGAGCCTGGGTTTCATACCCGATGGAAACCGATTCACAGGATAATGTATTCTCATCGGCAACAAAACGGGAAGACATCGGAGTGGTTTCATTCAGAGATATGGCTTTAAATTTAGCGACATCCCCGGGTTTCTGCCAACGGTCGTACAGGGCTCGTTTGTCCTGATTATAATACACGTCCTGATCAGAAATATTCTCTACTTTATTGTACAGAGCACTCAGAAAAATCTGTCCACCTACCCGGTAACGGAAATTTATCGAAGCCGACAATCCTTTCCAATAGAATGAACTGCCGATCACACCTTCCAGCTTAGGATCTGAGTTACCGACGATGACCTCATCATTATAATCGAATTCAAAAGTCTGAGTTCCATCTTTCTTGATGAAAATTTCCCGTCCGGTCACCGGATCGATTCCGGCCGAACGTACAGCCCAGATATCAGAAGGGCTTCCTCCGTCATAATAACGTTTCAAATTTGAACTTCCGATCTTTTGATCAGTTTCATCTTTCCGGTTTTGTGCATTGTATTTTTCCAGTGCATTCCCGATATTCTTATATTCATATTTTAAATGCCGTAAATTTCCATTGATACTCCAGTTCAGCTCCTCCTTCTGTAACACGACGACATTAGCCGAAAGTGTATACCCTTTGGTCGTCTGTTTTCCCAGATTGGTCGGTACGGAAGCTGTGCCTGTCGAAGTCGGTAAGGTCACTGATACCAATAAAGGATCGGTATTCTTCATAAAATAGTCGAAATTCAGACGTAAACGACGATGAAATATTTCTACATCGAATCCGAAATTCTGATCGATTGTTTTCTGCCATTCCAGATTCGGATTCCCGTAAGAAGATATTCTGGCTCCTAAACCGAAAGGATTATTAAAACTTGTCGTATAGCTATACATATTGGACGACATGTACAGGCTAAAATTCTGGTTACCCGGATTACCGATCGAATAACGCAATTTCAGAAAATCAATAAACGCACAGTTTTTTACAAAAGATTCATTGTGTATATTCCAGCCGACACCTACCGCCCAGGTTGTCGTAAACTTATTCGAAACTCCGAAAACAGATGAACCGTCCGCCCTGAAATTAGCATCCAACAGATAACGGTTATCATAGGCATATCCCCCGTTCATATAATAACTGGCCGAACGTTTCTGGCTGTTTGAATAAGAAGGCTTCTCTCCGGACGGATAACCATTGGAAAAAGTAGGAGTGATATTCCGGTCGTCGACATAACCTATCGCTCTAAAACCGGAAGTCTTGTTTTTATTATCGGACACCTGCATACCCACAACGGCATTCACCATGTGTTTATTGTCAAACAACTTACCGAAAGTCGCATTCAAATCCCCGTCATAGCTCAACACATCCCCATTGGTTTCAGAATAAGATCCTTTTTCTTTTTCACTCTTCCCGTAAAATACCGAAGCTTTAGGAGATTGAAAAACTTCTTGTTTAGACACCGACTTCGATACGCTGATTCTGGCTCTCAACCGGAGAGGTTCAATAACCCGCCAATCCACCTCAAAATTGTTCCGGAAGCCGAAATTCCGGGTTCGGTTGGAAGAATTCAAAGACATATCGTACAACGGATTGAAGACATATTCATCACCTGACATAAGTTTATATTTCTCGAGCACTGCCTCCGGCTCTCCATAATCGTTCACTTTCCGGTAATAGGGATTGGCCTGTGAGAATTTGGAAAAAGCTACTTTTTCGCGATCGGATACCGAATAATCAAAATTGACGTAATCGGTAAATGCCAGATTTTTGTAACGGTAAATCAAACGGACGTTTCCGTTCAGGACATTATTGTCAGACCCTTTCATGACACCGGCTGTCCGGTTATAATTTACCCCTAAACCATAACGCATACGGGAATCTCCCCCTTCAATAAAAAGATCATGACTGTGGGAAGTGGCAAAACGTAAAGGTTCGTTCAGCCAATACGAATCCACCCCTTTCTCCACTTCAGCCAAACGTTGGTAGTAAGTAGACTGATAACCTTCGTCTATAATTTCCCCATTTGCATCTAAAGGACCATAACGGCCGGCTAATTTTTCAAATGCCAATTTTTCACGGGCATTCATCAAATTATAATCCGAAAGATCGGCAAATGAAAAATTCAGGTTCCCATTGTAATTCACTTGCAGTTTTCCGGCTTCAGGAGCTTTTGTTTCAACGACAATAACACCGTTCGCTGCCTTGGAACCATAAATAGCGGTTGCAGCAGCATCTTTCAATACAGTGATACTGGCCACCCGGTCCATACTCAGATTACTGATTGCTTTCAAGGTCGATTCGAATCCATCCAGAATAAACAGGGGCTGGTTCGGGTCAGTATCATATTCCTGGGTTAATCCGACAACACTCGTTTTACCACGCACATTAATATCCGGCAAAGTATTGGGGTCAGAGCCGAACTGATTATTCTCAATGATCGCAAAAGAAGGATCGATGGTTTTCAGACTTTGCAAGACATTGGTATTCCCGATCATCTTCAACTCCTTATGGGTATAGGTCTGGGAAGAACCGGTAAAACTCTCTTTTTTCCTGGAATAAATACCGGTGATCACCACCTCTTCCATCTCCGTCGCTTCTTCTTTTAACACAACGGTCAAAGGTTCTGTATTCTTCAAAGTCATTTCAACCGAAGTCATTCCGATAAAAGAAAATACCAAAGTCTGGCCTACAGGATTCGGTAAGCTGATTTCAAAATCTCCGTTTACCCCCGTTGTCGTTCCTAAGGCCGTTCCTTTAATCATAACGGTTACACCCGGTAATGCATTCCCACTTTTGTCCATCACCTGACCGCTAATCCGCTTAGCCACTTGTACTGTCTGCGGGACAGCCGATTTCCGCAGAATAATCGTATTGTTATCTATTTCCGCCGTAAACCCCGTCCCCCTTAAAGCCTGCTCCAAAACTGCAGAAATCTCTTCATTCACAGCAGTGACAGTAATGCCTTTCAAATCTTTTGTTTTATTATAATCATAAATAAAACCCACATCGCACTGTCTTTTAATGGCTGAAATAAACTCTTCCAGTGTAGCATCCTTCAACTTCAAATTTAATCGCTGATGCTGGGAAAATGCGGTTGCATTCAGATTCAAATTGAATACTAAAAGCAAGGCCACCAACTGTGGGACATATAATGCCCATTTTTTACATCCTTGTTTTCTCATAAGTTAGCATTCTTTAGTTCAACATTATTTTAGTCGTTATCATCATTCCCTCACCAAAACGGTATTGCCTGTCGTAGTAAATTTGACATCGCTTGTTTTCTCAATCAAACGAAGAATATCACTGAAACTATCGAAACGTCTCAGTTCACCGGAAAAGACGACCTCTTTTACTTCCGGATTTTGGAAAAACACATGAAAATCATACCACCGGGAAAGCGTAGTCAATATATCCTCAAGACGTTTCCGGGTAAAAACATATTTTCCATCTTTCCAGGCAACATATTCATAGACATCGACAGTCCGCTTTTCAATTTTCCGGTTTTGCCGGTCACAAGCCAGCTGAAAACCCGGTTCCAAAAGAAATACCTCATCCGAAAAGCCCGGAAATTCTACTTGTACCTTCCCGTTAACCAAAGTGGTAGTCAGATTCTGGTCATCTGCATAATTCGTTATTCCGAAACTGGTCCCCAATACCCTGACATTTTGTATTCCCGTATGCACGATAAAAGGACAATTTGTATTTCGTGCTACTTCAAAATAGGCTTCCCCTTCCAGAAATACCTCCCGGGTAGTTCCGGTAAATACCTCCGGATATTTCAGGGTAGATTCTGAATTCAGCCAAACTCTCGTTCCATCTTCCAGAGAAATCTGAAACTCTCCTCCCCGGGGAACAATTACTTTATGCCAGGCCAGCGCTACCGGAATCAGCGTATCCGGCCGGAGATAATCCAAACAACAACTATCCACAATAATATTCTCAGAAATCCTGTTATTCCCCCCATATTCCAAGTTTGTCAGGTTATAAACCTTACCATCAGCCAGTTCCAGAATAGCATTCCGATGACCGGGACGGATCTGTATCTCCGCTTCCGAAGAAACGTTTTTTACATCTTGCGGCACAATTAAAGGTATTACTCCCAACAAAATAATTATTGAAGCTGCTACCACACCACGCCATAACAGACGGTTACGTCCGGGCTTTAACCCCTGTTTATTTATCCGGCTCTGTAAATCAATCCACGCACGGTTCACTTCTGCACTATCCGGCCTTCCATCCTCTCGTAATTCATAAAAAGATTGTAGATTCCGATAATACCTCTGATGATCGATATCCTGCATCCACATCTCAAAATGTTTGACTTCCTCTTCTGTCAAACGGTTTTCCAGTTTTCTATAAAGTAATTCTATCGTTATTTCTTCTTTTTCCATGGTATTTCATTGAACTTAATCCCACTATCTCAAATGAAAAAGGGTCGATTCTTTTTGCGGGTTTTCGCAAAAAGAATAATGAACAATTCTTGGAAGCTTCGCTTCCATTAAAAAATAAAAGAGGGGAAAAAAATGAGAAAAGAAAAAGAGAATAGAGTCATTGATAATCAATTCGATAGGATCCATCCCTTGGGTATACTGTTTCATTGTCAATCAACCAGGTGCCCGCAGGGTCCAATGACTTTATAAACATTATGAACTTTATAAACTTTCAACTAAATTAAACGAACCTTTATTTGGGCAAATTTGTAAAATTGTAATTTCTTAAGTAAAAAAAAATAATACATTCACTACTCGTTAACGGAATAAAAAAGTTAAAATATCTATGTTTTAAAAATTGCACATATTCTTGATATCCAACAAATTAATAACACATAATTCTCTGATTCACAAGTATCGTATGCACAACTTCTATGCAATATAAGTGAAATTTCTCGACATCTGCAAACAAATGGGAGGAAACTTAGCCGATGCATCTGGAAATGTCCCATCTCTTGAGACTGCCTCCCGGATACTCCGATGTGAGAGTTATCGCACTGAATAGGACAGGGGGAGACAAAGCAAATATACATGGCATTCATAATCCGGAGAATGCAATTCTGAATAAAAAAAACGAATCGTGCAAATTTTTGTAACAGAGCTTCTTAATTTTATATTTTCAATTTTCAGATTTTGTTATATGAAATTAATCTAGATTACACTTTGAAATAACAAGGAATTTCCGCTACTTTGTAGCAGAATTGGAAAAAAGTATAATGAAAAAAAGATGGGTCATCAATACTCCGCCGGAGGCTACTAAGATAGAGGAACTTTCAAAAAAACTAAATTGTCACCCCGTTATAGCGAACTTACTGCTGCAACGGGGTATTACTAGTTCGGAACAGGCACAATCTTTTTTTTATCCATCCCTGAATATGCTGCACGATCCTTTCTTAATGAAAGATATGGACAAGGCAGTAGAACGTTTAGACCGGGCGATCGCCCAAGATGAAAAAATACTGATATACGGAGATTACGATGTCGATGGGACGACGGCAGTATCCCTGCTATACAAGTATTTGAAACACCACTGTAACAGCGATAATCTGGAATACTACATCCCCGACCGCTATACGGAAGGATATGGGGTATCGATCAAAGGAATCGACTATGCCGCAGAAAACGGTTTTTCATTGATGCTGATCACCGATTGTGGAATCAAAGCAGTCGAAAAAGTCAAATATGCCAATTCCAGACAGGTGGATATCATCATTTGTGACCACCATACTCCGGAGATACGTTGCCGGAAGCCATTGCGGTGCTCGATCCCCAACGTCCGGATTGTCCCTACCCTTACAAATGGCTGAGCGGCTGCGGGGTCAGTTTCAAGCTGGTACAAGCACATAGTCTGAAGCACAATCTTCCGATGTCGGAGCTTTACAAGCTTTTGGACCTGTTATGCGTCAGCATAGCCAGCGATATCGTCCCGATCACGGGAGAAAACCGGATTCTGGCCTATTTCGGGTTACAGCAGTTGAACTCCAATCCCAGTCTGGGATTAAAAACGATTATAAAAATTTCCGGGATCGATAAAGAAATTACGATCAACGACATCGTTTTCAGAATCGGTCCCCGGATCAATGCAGCCGGACGGGTCGAATCAGGCCGGAAATCGGTGGAGTTACTGACAGCCGACGAGAAATGCTCTGCTGCCGGTATCGCTTCGGATATCAATACTTTCAACGACCAACGTAAAAAACTGGATCACGATATCACTGAGGAAGCCATTCGTCACATCAACCAATCGGAACTCGAACCGTCGAAAAAAACGACCGTATTGTTCAATGCCAACTGGCATAAAGGAGTGATCGGGATCGTAGCTTCACGCCTGACCGAATCTTTCTATCGTCCGACGATCATTCTTACCGAATCGAACGGCTTGGCGACAGGCTCAGCCCGGTCGGTCGAAGGTTTCGATCTGTATTACGCTATCTCGCAATGCAGTGAATTTCTGGAGAATTATGGCGGGCATAAATATGCTGCCGGATTGACCTTGAAAATCGAAAATATAGAACCGTTCAAACAAAAATTCGAACGTATTGTCCGGGAAACGATCGACGATGAAATGTTGACCCCTCAGATCAATATCGACGCTAAAATCAAGCTGACCGATATCACTCCCGATCTGTATCATATGCTGCAAAAATTCGCCCCGTTCGGTCCCAACAATACCATCCCGGTCTTCATGACCGAGAAAGTAACAAACTTCATCGGCACCAAACGGGTGGGACGTAACAACGAACACCTGAAACTGGTCATTGTCGACGATACCAGGGCCTGTAACGACCGGAGCGGCATCGGTTTCGGCATGGGGCATCTCTATGATAAAGTGAACTCCGGCGGATTTTTCGATATCTGTTATACGCTCCAGGAAAATGAATTTATGGGGAAAAACGATATTCAGATGATAGTGAAAGATATTCGTTTGAGGGAGGAGTGAGGGGGAGAAAGAAAAAAGGAGAAAGGAAAAAAGGGTGAATTCTTCAAGGTTATTAGATAAAGCGGTCGATCAGTTTGCTTCCCTGCCGGGAGTAGGGCGTAAAACAGCTGTGAAATTCGTATTACATCTTCTGAAGAAAGATGTGCAGGAAGTCGACGACTTTTTGAAAAGTATCGGTGACCTGAAGAAAAACATCAAGGAATGCCGTCGATGTCATAATATTTCCGACGGTGAAATCTGCGAGATCTGTTCAGACCCGAAACGAGATAACACGACGCTCTGCGTCGTAGAAAACATCAAAGACATCTTATCGATCGAGGCCACCTCACAATACAACGGTTTATACCATGTGCTCGGAGGAATCATCTCTCCAATGGACGGTATCGGTCCTGCCGATCTGCACATTACTTCTTTAGTTGAAAGGGTAGAGCAGGAACCGATCCGGGAAATCATCTTTGCCCTCAGTGCCACCATCGAAGGAGATACTACCGGCTATTATATCTTCAAAAAAATGAAGAATAAAGAAGATCTCGTCATCAGCACCATTGCCAAAGGCATCTCTATCGGCAATGATCTGGAATATACCGACGAGCTGACTTTGGGACGTTCCATTGTCAATCGTGTCAAATTCAGCTTCAACGATTAGAACACAAACGCAATTACTTTTTTCCCACCAGGTCGTCCGCCAGTTTTTCAAAAAAGCCTTTATATGAACTCATGCTTACTTTTCCGGTGACCCGTTCTTTTCGTTCCATTTCCTGAGCTGCTTGTACAAACCAGTGTGCCGCTTTGTAACGAATAGCTTCGTCAGGACAATTTTCATTGATTTTCACTCCCCAGCTGTACAATTCGGCATCGGGAATTTTTTCTTCGTACCATTTTTCCTCTGCCAAATCGACGAATGTACGCCAGTCCCCGGTGCGTTCGGCAGCATGCATCCGGGCATCCCGGACAATTTGCCGCCACTCTTCGACTTTTTCTTTTTTCAGTCGTTTGGTATAAGCTTTGAAACCGACCTCATCAAAAACGCCGTCCTGAACAAAATTTTCAGCCCCGGCAATCCAGACCGCCGCTATCTTTTTCCGAACCTTATCTTCTCCGTAAAGGTCGTACAATTCTTTGCGGTGAGTCAATACATATTGAAAAAGGTCTGTATCGGCAAGCATATAATAGCGGTCGAAAATATCCCAATATTCAGCATCCCGGAGACAATCCGAAGGTAAAGCCGAAAAATAAACCGCCGCAATCTCTCCGGCTTCCCTGTATCTATCAGCCCGCCCCAACATCGCCATATAACTCTTCAGAAATTCGGGCCGGCGACTTCCCTGACGGAATTCCTTCTCCATTCCGGCCAATCCTTTTCCTTCCAACACCATCCGGGCCTCCTGCAGCAAATCTTCGGGACTCATGATATTTCTCACCCGGTGCAATTCGTTTCCCCCCGCATCCGTAAAAACCAACACCGCCTGACCCGATTCGCGGGCTACATTGACAAACTGCTGCTCGAAAAGGGCAGCCACTTCCGGGTCGGCAAATACGGTACGCAACATCTCTTTATGTGCACCACCCGGAATATAATAATCGATAAACACCGGTTTATTCTCCTGTTGCGCTTTAGCCCGAGCCTCCTCATCCGATAATTCCTGAAACGAAATTCCTCCGGCTTTTTTCAAAGCAAGAGCAGCATTGTCCAGCAATTGCTCCTTTGTTTCCGCCCCTTCACCCTGGTAAATCACTTTCCCTTTGGCATTCAAAAACAGAAAAGCAGGACACTGTTTTATCCCATATCGCCGGGCCAACTCTTGTGTCCGCGAGGTATTCACCCGCAGATTGACAAAATGGTCATTGTAATAATCGGCCACCTCGTCCAGGTTCAACACGTTTTTCTCCAATAACAAACAAGCCTGACACCGGTCGGCGGTAAAATAAATACATACCGGCT
>OGRF01001446.1_pt1 | contig 15604 bp, 8 predicted proteins | sample 1553381 | NCBI WGS metagenome assembly OGRF01 (sample SAMEA2580060, study PRJEB22360) | human gut metagenome | biome: human gut; feature: human-associated habitat; material: faeces | place: Denmark | collected 2008/2010
CAACTTCATCCGCAGCACTCCGGCCGGATCCTCCTACGCGTTCACCGGCATCGAAGCCGACCCGATCAGCGCCGGCATCGCACGCTACCTGTGCCCGGACGACGACATCATCAACAACAGGATGGAACGGACCGGCCTGCCCACGGACGCGTTCGACCTCGCGATAGGCAACGTGCCATACAGCGACGCGATCAGGATCGACGGCACCGTCATCCACGACTGGTTCATCCGGCACAGTCTCGACACGGTCCGCCCCGGCGGCCTCGTCGCCGTGCTCACCAGCCGGTACACGCTCGACAAGAACACGTCGAACATGCGCCGCGAACTCTCCCGCAGGGCCGAACTCGTCGCCGCATGCCGCCTGCCCAGGGAGACGTTCGGCAGACAGGCCGGCACCGAAGTGGTCTCCGACATCCTGATCCTGCGCAAACGCGACGAGCCGTTGGCCGACACGGCCGCCGAATGGGAGGACACCACCGAATTCCGGGACGGCGTCACCGCCAACAGACTGTTCGTCGACCATCCCGAACTCGTCGCCGGAACCATGACCATCGGCTCGGGACCATTCGGCCCGCAGATCGACGTCACCGGAACCAGCGACATCACCCAATTGGGCGGACAGGTCGAACGCATCCTCACCAGCCAGCTCGAAGAGTACGGCATCGACCTGCACGACGGACTCGGCGAACGCGCCAACGAGCCGATCGTCGCTCCCGACAGGACCGTGCAAAAGGCCATGCGGTACACGGTCGACGGCAACGACCACATCTGGTACGGCGACATGACGGACAGCTCGTTCCCGCGCACTCCCGCGTCAGAAAAGGGCGGGGACGCGCGCATGGCCGCCATGCTGCGCCTACGCGACCGGACGGAACGCCTGCTCGCCATCGAACGAGACCCGGACTCCACCGACACCGCCGTGGACCAAGGCATCAGGGACCTCGATGGGGAGTACGACCGGTTCGTCGCATCCTACGGCAGGCTCAATTCCAAAGAGAACCTGCGCGTGTTCGACCCGAACAACTCCGATCCGAGCCTCAACCAGCTCTACAGTTTGGAGAAGATCGGCCCCAACGGGTTCGAAGCCAAAGGAGACATGCTTTCCAAGAGGGTCGTCACGCCGGTGCCTCCGATGCCCGAACACGTGCAGGAGCCCGTCGACGCGATGGCCGTCAGCCTCGACCGCGTGGGGCACGTGGACCTCGACCTCATCGGACGACTGCTCGACACCCGGGACGACATCGAAACCATTGAAAAACTCGGCGACCTCATCGTCATGAATCCGGACACCGGCATGCCGCTGCCCGCGGACGAATACCTGTCCGGCGACGTGGGAGGAAAACTCGACCACGTCGACGGACTGCTCCGGAACATGGTCGACCAGCCCGAACGGGCGCGCGTGCGGGAATGGCTCGCCGACAACGGGCTCGGAGACGCGATGCCACCCGTGTCCGTCGAACGATGCCGGACGGAACTCACCCAAACCGGGGCATGGCAGAGCGCCACCGACCCGATCCACGCGAACAAGTCCGTGGTCGAAGCACCCTGGTTCTCCAACGTGCTCAAAGAACACGGACACGGCCAGAAAAGAGCCTTCGCCGCCATGTTCCTGGACGAATGCAAACCCGGAGTCGACCTGCTCGGGAAAAACTGGAACGCGCAACAACCCACGGGCAACGACCTGTTCGACACGGTCTTCGACAACGGCTGGTCAAGCGATGACGAAGGAGCGTCCAACAGCGCCATGCGCATGCTGTACAAGGCCGTTTCGGCCGACCCCGAGGCCATCGACGACAAGGTCATCGCCACGATCCTCAACGCCGGCAGCCTCAAACGAGGTCCGGCATGCGACGCGTTAAGGAAAATCACCGATCCAAGCCTGTGGGAGGTGGAGGACCACGGCTACTACAAGGAAACCAAGTGCGATTTCCTCGCCTTGGCCAAGGACCTGCGCGCCCATCCGGAAACCTGCGAATACCTGTACGCGATGGACGTGGACCGGCTGGACCATCCGACCATCGAGAAACGGTACGGACGTTACAATTCATGGGACCAGAAGACGTTCAAACCATTGGACGAGATGGTCGACATGGAAGGCCTGGAACAGTGGAGAAGCCGCAGGAATGCATGGATGGATTCCCATCCGGCCGAACCGGCCGACATGGACCGGTTGAAGAACCTGCAATCCCTGCGCGAACGGCTCGCGCGATCGCTGCCCGCCCGCCTCACCCACGACGACATCACCGCGAAACTCGGCTCCGCGTGGATCCCGACCGGAGTGATCCGCGACTTCATGATCGACGCGTTCAACCTCGGTCAACAGCCCAACATCACCGGCGGCGGCATGCGGAGCCTTACTGTCAGCCATGACGAGACGACCGGCAACTGGCAGGTCAACGCGTCGCTCGGATCGAAACTCGACGAGGAAACCATCCGGAAATACGGTCTGGGCACCGGAGCGGGACGCAACCCGTTCGAAATCGTGTCCGGAGCGCTCAACGCGACCACCAGCAACCTCACCAAACCCGACCCGAACGACCCGACCGGGAAGAGAAGGATCCGCGACCCACAGGCCACCGCGCTGCTGTACCAGAAGCGCCACACCGTCGAACAGGCGTTCGCGGAATGGGTGTGGACCGACCCGGACCGCACCCGCATGCTGGAGAACGTGTACAACGAACGGTTCAACCGCATCCACCCGCGCGAATACGACGGCTCCTATCTCACATTCCCCGGCATCAGCGCCGACATCGACCTGTATCCTCACCAGCGCAAGGCCGTCGCGAGGATCCTGCAATCCGAGGAGGGCACACTCGTCGCGCACGTCGTGGGCGCAGGCAAGACGTTCACCGGCGTGGCCGCCTGCCACGAGGCGAAACGACTCGGCCGGGCCACCAAGCCGATGATCGTCGTACCGAACCATCTGACCGAACAATGGGCGAAGGACTATCTGACGCTCTACCCGGACGCGAACATCCTGTCCATGACGGAGGCCGACGGCACCGGCAAGGGCGCGGCACGCTTCTGGGCCAAAGTCGCCGCCGGCGACTGGGACGCGGTCATCGTCCGGCAGGACACGTTCCAACGCATGCACGTCAGTCCCGAACGCCGTGAGAAGTATTTCGAACGGCGTAAGGCGGAGATGCTCGACAGCATCGAGACCGCGAAGTCGGACGGCAACGACTTCTCCGCGAAGAAGCTGAAGGACGAGATCGGCAAAATGGAGAAGAACCTCGGCAAAACCGTCAAACAGGCCGAGAAGGACCGCATGCGCGTCGACGGCAAACTCCAGGCGCTGCGCGACAGCGGGGAAAGCAAGGAGTGGATCGACTTCGAGGACCTCGGCGTGGACATGCTGTTCGTCGACGAAGCCCACCAATACAAGAACCTCGCCATCGCCACCACGATCAGCGTGCCCGGCGTGGACGTCGCGGCCGCGCAGAAATGCGAGGACCTGTTCGACAAGTGCGAGTACCTGCGCGAGGCGGGACATGGAAGCAACATCGTGTTCGCGACCGGCACGCCGGTATCCAACTCCATGGCCGAGTTGTACAACATGCAACGCTACCTCGCTCCCGACCTGCTCAAGGCGCAGGGCGTGGAGGCGTTCACCAGCTGGGCCAACACGTACGGCAGCATCGTCGAAAGCGTCGAAGTCAAGCCGGAAGGCAGCGGATACCAGATCAAGCAACGGTTCGCGAAATTCCATAACCTTCCCGAGCTGATGAGCACGTTCCACGACTACGCGGACCTGCTGACCGCCGACCAGCTCGACCTCGACGTGCCGGACTGCGAGGTGGTGTCCGTCGCGGTCGAAGCCACCGAAGCGCAGAAACAGGCCGTCGACGCGCTGGTGGAACGGGCCGAACTGGTGCGCGACGGAGCCGTTGACCCGTCGGACGATAACATGCTCAACATCACGAACGACGGCAGGAAAGTCAGTCTCGATCCGAAACTGCTCGACGTGTCCGATCCGGACATCCAGCCCATGGAAGGCGGCAAGGTGCAGGTCTGCGCCGAGAAGATCCACGAGATCTGGCAGGAGCATGCCGAAGAGAAGGCCACACAGCTCGTGTTCTGCGACTCGTCGACCACGGCGTCCGGCAAGTGGAACATCCAATCCGATCTGAAACGACGGCTCGTCGACCTGGGAATTCCGGAAGACGAGATCATGTTCGCCGCGCAGGAAAAGGATCCACAGAAGAAACAGGCCCTGTTCGAAAAGGTCCGCAAAGGCGAGGTGCGCGTGCTCATCGGTTCGACCGGCACCCTGGGCACCGGCACGAACGTGCAGGACAGGCTCTTCGCCATCCACGACCTCGACTGCCCTTGGAAGCCCGCCGAACTCGAACAACGCCAGGGCCGAGTCCGCCGGCAGGGCAACATGTTCGACAACGTGCAGGACTACCGGTACGTCACCGTCGGCACATTCGACAGCTACATGTTCCAGACGGTCGAGCGCAAGGCCCGGTTCATCAGCCAGATCATGAGCTCCGGCTCGCCATCACGCGAAGCGTCCGACGTGGACGCCACGGTGCTCAGCCTCGCAGACATGAAGGCCATCGCCACAGGAGACCCGAACATCGCCAAACGTATGGAGCTTGAGAACCAGCTCACCCAGATGAAACTGCTCAAACGCGCCCACGCCGACCAGCAGAGATCGATCCGGTTCAAGATCGACATGCAACTGCAGCCGACCGTGGACCATCTCGAAAGACTCCACGGCGAGGCGTTGGACGACGAGCCGAAATTCCGCGAAGCCGTCGAGATCCGCGGCCGGCATCTCACCCAGGGCGTATGTGGACTCGATCTCGGCGACGGCCCGATCATGGACCGCAGACAGGCCATCCACGACCTCGTCGGCATCGCGCGCGGGCTCGACCGAGGCGAAACGCGGGAAGTGGGCGAATACTGCGGTCTGACCGTCATGGTCGCTTCACGGAACATGGCCGTCAACGGCCTTAACGTGTTCCGCCCGTTCGTGGGATTGAAAGGCGAGCATGAGCATTGGGCCGGCACCAGCGTGCCGGACATCAACAACAGCGCCGACAGCGTCATCAGACAGCTCGACCGGATCATCTCCAACAACACCAACACCGCGCAAAGCCTCGGCGTCAAGCTTGGCAATGCGAAAGCCAGCCTGGAAAGCGCGTGGAACGCGTTGAACCAGCCATGGGAAGGCCAGAAGGAGTACGACGACCTCACCGGCCAGATCGCAAAAATGAACCTGGAAATCAAACACGGAAAGGGCCCGACGCCGGCCGAAGAGGACGGACAGGCCGATCTTGCCGAAGCCTCGTTCCACTCCGACGAGTCGCAGGAACCCCAGGTCGCGCGCGCGGCCGTGGAATCCGGCCCATCCGGGTCGGACTCTTTCCCCGCGACAGTGGAGACGACCGATGTTCCGATGCCCGATCCATGCGTCGACCCGTGCAACGGTGGCACAGGCATGTCGGGACTGTGCATGTGACGTCCGCCCGGGCGGCATCCAGAGAAAAAGGACCGGAAAGGGAGCCAATCCCTTCCGGTCCTTTTCCGATATCGGCATGCCCGCACGTGAACCGGATGGAACAAACAGAAAGGTATTTCCATCCAAAATGGCCGAAGCCGAGGAAATCCGATCACGGATAGAAACCATCAAAGACTTATCCGACCGTCTGGCCGAACAAGACCGGACGATCAAGGACCTGGAAGAGGAAATGCGGTCGGAGACGCCGGAACATCCATGGTCCTTCATGAAGATGCGCAGGCATAACCGGCTGCATACGGAGATCGAAGACGAACAAACGTCGATGTCGCGCGACAGATACGATCTGAACCGTCTCACGGAACGGCTGTTCGAGGACGTCAACATCATCGCCGACAAGGCAACCTCCACCAACTCCCTGGAACTGATCCTCGACCTGGTCGAACAATCCCTGGACACCGATCCGGAGTACAGGGAAAACGTCAGGAAACAAGCCGGAGTGACCGATGGGATGTCATACATGCGTCTCGTTCCACAAGACAATCCCAAAGGCATGCTGCCACCCACCCCATGGGGCAGGAAAGCCGCCGAGGAGGCATACCGGCAGCATCAGGTACGGCAGATCGACCCACGGTTGAGACTGCTGCGCACGCTCGCCACGGGAAGCTGCAAGGACCATGACACCCCGGAAACGAGCGACTATCTCGCCCTGATGGATTTCAACGTGGGAGACCAGGTGACCATGGGACCGGGCTTGTCCACGACGGTCACCACCCCGCATTGGCTCGGAGGCGGGGGAATCCTGTTCATCATCGAGGGCGCCTCCCAAGGAGTGCCAATGGTCGGCAGCAGGGGAGACGTGTCCAACGAAAGCGAGGTGTTCCTCCCGGACCTACTGCACTGCACCGTTTTGGAAGAAACGACGGACGGCACCTATCTGGGCAAGAGATTCGAACGAATCTACCGGCTCGGCGTGGATACGGAGGAGACTCCCGTTCCGAAGCGGGAACTTCTGGAATTCCCAAGCATCCAATCGAATGTTCCGCTGCCGGACCCGGCCATCGACCAGGACGCGACGGCCGGCGGACCGGACAATCCAGGACTCGAATCATGAGAACAAACGAAACAAGCGGAAACCGACGTAAGGCATCCGATGGCAGGGAAATCAGAGAATTCTGGACCCGGGCGAAACGACACATGAGCCGGCGGGACTTCGAGAAACTCAGATCCGCCGCCATCATCCGCCAATAGGACCGCACAGCGGAACCAACCAGACCGTTCCCTCTCTCCGACGCCCATATGGGAGAAAGAGAGAGGGCAAGAAAAACACAATAGAAAGCAAAAAGGAGAAGAACATGGCCGAAACCGCACAGACCATGACCGAATTCACTTACGCGCCCGGCGAGAAGAACATCGTCGGAGACCGTTTCAGCCCGAGCGTGATCATCTTCTGGCTCAAAACCTCCATCGCCGCGTCCAGCACACGCGTGCAGTACAAGGCGCCGAACACACTGTTCGGGCTGATTCCGCTCGGCGCGTCCACCAAGACCATCCCGTTGCGCAATATCGCCAGCGTCGACACGAACACGAGATTCAACCTCGGCAGCCTCGTCTGGGGTTTGATCTTCCTGTTCGTCGGCTTCGGCATGTTTGACTCCAACGCACTGGTCGCCATCGTATGTCTGCTCGTCGCCGTCGCGAACTTCGCGAACGTGATGAGCGCCACCCTGACCTTCCATGATCCATCCGGCGGGGCGAACGCCATCACCGTGAGCATCCTCGAAAAGGACAAGCTCATGAGTCTCGCCCAGGAGATTCAGACCCGCGTGTTCACGGACGCCGACCAGCTGCGTCATGAGGAAAGCATGCACATGGCCGAGAAGCAGTACACCGCGCAGACCAACAGCGTGCTGATCCAGCAGCAGATGCTCGCCAACCAGCAGGCACAGGCCGAGCAAACCCAGCCGGGCGAGTGACATCGTCCAAAAACCGAAAAGAAGACAGGGCCGAGGAGTGAATCCACCAGCTTAAATAAAAACAAGACGTATCGGCGCCGACCGTGACCAGACCAGGCGGCCAGCAGATTCTGGTATAGGAGTCAAAACGTGAGCGATTGATACGCCAGCTTTATTAAAGGCGGATCGGAGTGAATGACAATCCTTCTCCGGTCCGCCTTTCCGATATCGGCATAAATGTATGTGGATCGGTCGAAGCCAGAACAATAAAGCCAAAAGGAGCAGGGGATGTCCACTTCAGAAGGAAAGGGAATCACTCCAATGAGAATGCCCGCAATCAGGAACTCACTGATGGCGTATGGGCATCACCAGGAGTTTGTGCAGAAAGACGTGATGTACCTCAATCGGAGTACGGAAGAGCTTGCCAAGGAAGACATGTTCGTCCGACCAGTGGCAGAGTCGAATACTCCAAGCCTGGAAACGAAGCTGGTTTATGTGGATGAGGAAATCGTCAAATTGGCGTGGGATGTGGTTTGCTCCACCGGAACGCTCCCGGAATGGGAACAATGGCTCGAGCCGGACATGCTATTCATGTTCTCGAAACCGGTGGGCCAAGTGTCCCAGAATTCCACATACGTAGGGCCGCAAGTGCAGTGGAAGTTCATGCGTACTGGCCAAAACGACGACGGCAAATCGCTTTGGGGAGCACAAACCCAGCCATGGGGACCGGCGAAAAAAGGGAACGCTGATGTCGTTGGTTTTCTGTACAAGGGATCAAAAATTACGCCACTTATCAGAACGGATCTGGTTCAGCAAAGAAGCGAAGAGAACCTTCTGAATTTGAGAAACTATCTTGCCGTAGTGGATCACAACCACGACCACAATGAACATCGGATCGTGGAGAAAGCCATACGAGAGGAAAAGTCCCTGGCCGACATGGAGATGAACATCATCCCTGTTATATCGGCCTGGAGCGAAGAGATGAATCTGCTTATTCCCATTCCTGAAAAATATATGCCAAAGGTGGAAGGGGCGAACCCTGACAGCTTTCTGAGGTCCTTTCTTGTGGCGATACTCGCCTTATCGAGGCAGCCGTTGATCGTGGACCGGACTGACGCGACGGACGGGCAGCCGGCAAAACCGGCAAAAAGGAAACAGCATAAAAGAATCCCTCTGGAAGAACTCAAGAAGATAAGCGTATTGAGGTTGAGACGAATCCAACCCAATCATGAGGATGAAGGAACGAAAGATACCGAGAGCCGAGCATATTCGCATAGATGGATCGTTTCAGGCCATTTCAGGAACCAGGCCGTTGGCCAGAACTGGTCAGAACACCGTGTGATATGGATTCCTCCATATGTCGCCGGCCCGGCGGGCAAACCACTTGTTATAAAAGAGAAGGTCACTGTCATACGCTGATCCTGCATGGGTTCATGCCAAGCAATGGCAATCTGTCTTTAGTACCGGTACCTGAATCAACCTGTTTCATAAACGTCCGTTTTTGAAACAGATTTTGTACGATGCTCCGGAGTCTTCAATTTGACGGTGAAAAGCGTCCCAAAACCCGTTTCAAAATCAATGTCCCATAAGACCAGCTGGTTAATGAGTAATGAAAAGAGACATCATCGAAGGTGGAAAATCTAGAAAATTAGTTTTCAGATTCCGCTGATTCGTGAGACAGCTGCAAAATAGGTGTTTCATCTACATCACACGCTTTTAAAGACAAACGTATAATCAACTCAGCACCGAATGCCACACCTGCGCACACCCATGCCCATTGGTTGCTATTATTAGTTCCTAGGCCAACAAAGAAAGTGCCCGCTGGAATCGCAAACGGTTCAATCGCCTTTAATATGGGAATGAATCTGTTGCTACGGTACTCCACTGAAGCGTTTCGTCTAATTATCTCTACTAGCCTCGTAGCTTCATGAAGTTTCTCCTCGTATAATCCCTCTACTTTTTCATCATTCGGAGGAAAAAGCTCATGGATCCTTTGAAGCTGAAGGAAGAGACGATCCGAACTATTGACCTGCCCGCCAAAAGTAGGAGCAGCAGTCCAATCTCTTAGCTGTTTTAATGCCAAGACCGCTGCCGCTTGGGCAATCTCTTCTTTCCAATTGTTCCCATCAATTATTTGTACTTTGGCTTCTCTTCCAGGAAGAGAAGTGTTGCCAAGCCACTCCGTACCACAATCGGCAATGACAGTACCAGTGGACACATTTTGACCTGTCACCACAGCAAATCCAAGGAAATGGACATAGAGGTGCGTCGACTGTTTCTCAAAACAGCATGATGAGTTCTTAACTTCGGAACTCAATTTCCATTTACGCTTTAATAGATGCTTCTTTGCCTCTTCGAGGGGATTGCCGTAGCTACGGGGCCAAGCACCGAGATTCAAGAAAAACGTTTCATTCCGAAGTATCTAACAGCCAATATAGAAGAGGACGAGTGGAGCTATGCCAAGGATGCCGGTAATTTGGGCAAACTGACCGAGGCCCTAGGCGGCGTTAAGCCACATCACTATAAGCTGGATCGCCGGTTCGTGGATAAGGACGACACCGGAACATACACCGTGATTGTCGAGACTAAGCAGGAATTCGTCGATTCCGACTCCGAACAGCTCGCCTCCTATCTTGAGGAGGAATATGCGCTGCATCGCGGTGCAAAGGTTATAGCGATACTCGCCAACACCAATGATGACAAGATTCGTGTATGGAAAGACGAGGTGGACGACGACCATCTGCTTCCGGGGGAGACAGTCCTTGATTGCATGGCGCATTACAAGAAGCTGTTCGCGGTGGATCGTCAGAACGACCGCGAAGCCGTGATGCGCAACACCTATGCGCTAAACGAAATGCTTCACAAGAAGGATATTGACGAGCGCAATCGCAGCCAATTCGTCGGAACGTGTCTCCTTTTCGTCAAGGACGAAGTAGAGAAGAGATGCAGCGGTGGACGAGTGAATGAGACGACCAGGAAAAAACTCGCAGCAAGATGGTCTCAATTCACCCCTTCAGGAATCAGAAACGCCATTGGCGAAATGCTAGAAAACCTACTGGACGGAAGCCAGAATAAGCAAATCAAAATCCAGCTTCTGAATCGCGATGTGCTCGAAGAGCAGCACATCAAGGCGCTTACGCTGAAGGATTGGCTTGAGGTACTGTCCTTTATCCTCATGAAAATTTATAGGTTCATCGATTCCAATTCATCCGAGGGTCAGGACATCCTTAACCTGTTCTTCATCACATTCAACAAATATGTGGGAAAGGCCGATAAGAACCAAGCGTTCACCCCCGACCATATCACTGATTTCATGACCCGTCTCACCGAGGTCACCTATAAGGACAGGGTCCTTGACGCCTGTTGCGGATCAGGCTCCTTCCTGGTCCAAGCCATGGTTCACGAGTTGGCCGACGCACGATACGGTCATACAGACGCTGAGTTCAAGGAACTAGCAGACAAGATTAAGCAAGAACATATATTTGGCATAGAGAACGAGGAAAAGGCATACGGTCTTTCAACCACAAATATGCTCATTCACGGGGACGGCAACAGCAATGTCGAATTCGGATCCTGCTTCGATCTGAAAAACTTCATTGTCGGGGCGAAACCAAATGTGATTCTGATGAACCCTCCTTATAATGCCAAGCCCCGAGGTATCCCAGATGCTTATAAAAAAGAGTGGACATCTTCTGAGAAAAATGGCAAATCCGACCCTACCAAGGGCATGGTTTTTGTAAAATACTTGTCGGATATAGCTAAAGCCGAGAAGTGGGAAGGTACCCGTCTCGCTGTCCTTCTGCCGATGGCTGCGGCCATTGGCACAGGTACTCGTCTAACCAAGATGAAGGAGGAGCTGCTTCAGGACAACACCCTCGATGCGGTTTTCTCTTTGCCAAGTGAGATTTTTTATCCAGGTGCAGCAGTACAGGCTGTCTGTATGCTGTTCACGTTAAACAAGCCGCATTTTGATCACGCCACAGGAAAACCTAGGCGCAAAACATTCTTCGGTTTTTATAAGGATGATGGATTCATTAAGAGGAAAGGCCTTGGCAGGGTCGAACAGTTTGATTTCAATGGTCATAGCGAATGGAAGAAAATCGAGAAGGAATGGCTTAATCTATATCGTAACAAAACCGTGAAAGCGGGTTTCAGCGCCATGCATGCAGTCACGAAAGATAATGAATGGCTGTGCGAAGCGTATATGGAAACTGATTACACAACACTTACTGAAGAAGATTTTCAGCAAACCGTTAACGACTATTTGGCATATCTTGTGAAGACGGGGAGCGTATATGAAGCTTGATATAGATGCATGGGAATGGTTCAAACTCGGTGGGAAAGAAGGCCTTTTCGAAATTAAGAAGGGGAAACGACTCACAGCAGAAGAACAGGCAAAAGCAGGAAAAGGTAAAACCCCATATATTGGGGCGATAGATTCCAATAATGGCGTCTCAAATCAAATAAGCCAAGACCCCATTCATAAAGGGAATACGATTTCGCTAAGCTATAACGGTTCTGTTGGAGAAGCTTTTTACCAGCCTAAAGATTATTGGGCAACAGATGATGTGAATGCTCTATATCTGCGTGCTAGATACGGAAAACTCACCCCGGCGACCGGTCTTTTTATCTGTGCTGTGCTCAAACATGAGAAATGTCGGTTTTCATATGGTCGCAAATGGACTCTTGATAACATGAATAACACATGGATTAAGCTTCCTGCAAAAGATGGGCAACCCGATTGGCAGTGGATCCAGCAATATATGGAGACACTCCACTTCAAACCTCTTTCTACAGCTAATGATGCGAAAAAGGATGAGAGAATTGACGTTTCTGATTGGAAACCTTTTCTGTTATGCAAGCTATTTGATGCCTGTATGGGTAATGGAATAGATGCGATAAAGACAAAAACCTGCCATCCTGAATATAACTATGTATCCCGCGATAGTAACGGCAATGGTGTGGTGGCAAAAATTGATGAAGTTCCCGGGGCGAAGGCATTCCTAGCTGGAGATATGACTCTGTCTCTAGGAGGAAGCTATCTCGGTTCATGCTTCGTGCAATCTGCGCCGTTCTATACAGCACAGAATGTCGCAGTTCTCAGAAGTAGGGAAAACATCTCCACGGAAACGAAACTATTTATCGCGACGCTTATCCGTCTTGAAGCATCAACTAAGTTTCAAGCATTCGGACGGGAACTTAATACCCATTACAAAAAGGATTTCACAATCAAGTTACCCATCAAGAAGACTGAAGATGGTCATCCAATAATAGATGCGGAGCATCGTTTTTCTGATGATGGGTATATCCCCGATTGGGAATACATGGACTCGTATGTTAGGCAATTGCCTTACGGTGATCGCATTCCAGGTTCCATGTGATTCGGTATGGCGTGTGTCTCGCGATGTTTTGGCCTAACAGACATACGTCATACCGAATCTACTTGATTTTTTCAAGCGCTTAGCCGTTTTGCCATGATGATGTCCATGTCGGTGACGATGACGATATAGTAGTTCTGCCCAGACATGTCATGCCATTCGCAGGGACGTCCGATGAATTCGACCGTCTCGCCGCCCTTCAACGATTCCAGTTCCTTGCGGATTCGACCGGTCGACGGCATGAGGGAGACGAAACGTGCCTCGTCGCCCTCGAACCAGCAGGCGCGGACGGTTTTGATGCGTCTACCCCCGGTGAGATTAAGCGTGGAACGTGGGCAGACGGGCGGAATCTTCACCCTGCCGATCTGCGGGCACACTCCGATGCCGCCGTTCCGTGGCAGTAGCGCTTTCCAAGAGCGGTTGTTCGTGGTGGACATGTTCCTACTCCTTGTCTTCCTTGAGGGTTCCCTGCGGTTGGCCGAACACTTTCTCCCGGTTCGTCGGATCGAGGTTGGTCGCGCAGCCGCTCATCGCCGTGGTCAGATTCTGCTGGGCTTTGGTCAAAGCGTCGTAATCATCCGACTTGGAGTCCACGAGTCGTTTCGCGGTCTCGTACGCGGCTTTGAGATCGCCGCAGCCTTGCGTGCCGGACAGGTCGTCCTGTTTGATGGTGGCGACCTCGCGCGCGGTGTTGTCCAATCCGGACGAGAGGTCGTCTCGTCTCGCCTCGATGCCGGCCTGCATGGCTTGCGGATACCATTCGCGTGCGAGGCTGCGGATCGTGTCGATGTCCTTCTGCTGTCCGATCGCGTCATACAGGTCCGTCGCTTCGGCTAGATCCTGACGGTTATGCCGGTACAGCAGGTTGCCGAGCGTGTCGACGTTCGAGTTCTCCGGCGCGTTCAACAGGTCGCGCACGTCGTCGGCGATCTGTTCCGCGTCGCCGATGAACATGGATTGTGCCTGCTGTTGCAGGGTGCCGGACGGTTTCGTCGTCTTCTTTTTCTTGTTCTGTTTGTGGGATCGTGTCTGCGCGGATTGGCTGGATTGCGGCGTGGACGTCGCGGACGTCTGCTGTTTCCATGGGTTGGCGACCAGGACCATGACGGTGATGGCGATGATGGCGATCGCGCACCAGACGGCCGCCTGCTTCTTCGATTCGGGCGTGGACGCCTGACGATGTTTGTTCTTTCCCATTGTGTGCTCCTTTCCCGTTTGTCAGAGGCTTGAGTCGTTGCTCGGCAGACTGTTGTCGTTGGTTTCCGGTGGCACGTACCATCCGCCGGAGTTGCCGTTGGATGTTCCGCCATTGTTGTTGTTCGTGGTTCCTCCGCCGTTGCCTTGCGGCACGCTGGTGGAGCCTGAGCCGGAAGAGCGGCGGTATTGCGGTGTCGGCGCGGGCATCGTCTGCTGTTGCTGTTGCGGGGCTTGCTGTTGGGCTTGCGCCTGCGCTTCGGCCTGCCGTCTGGCTTCCTCGTCGGCTTTGGCTTTCGCGTCCAACGCCTGGGAGAGGTTCCCGCGCGCCTTGTCGAGCTTGGATGCCATGTCGTTCCACGTGTCGACGGTGGTTTTCGCATCGAGCTTGCGGGCCTGGCCGATCAGCTTGTCCAATGTGGTCTTCGCGGCGCGGGTCGCATCATCCGATGGTTTCGCGTCCGTCGACGCTTTCACGGCCTTGTCCAACGCGTCCCGGCATTTCCTCCTCGCGTCCATCAACGGCTTGGCTTTGACGAGCCGGTCGACCTTGCCGGCCAGTGTGCGGGTTCGTTTCGTGGCCTTGTCGGCCTTGGTGGAGAGCCGTTCGGACTCGCTGATGGACAGGCCGGCGCGTTTGGACCGGATGAGTTTACCGTTCGATGCGACGAGGTCACGCAGCGAGTCCACGTCCTTATCGTCCACGCCGGCCTTGTCTGCATTGCCGACCGTGGTTTTCGCTTTGCCGTTGCATGCGGCCAGTTGGCTCATGGACGCTTGCACGCGCTCATAGGCGGTTTTCTCCTTGACGGCCGTCGAGTGGGAGCCCGCCAGGGCGAGGATGATGAGCAGCACGATGGCGGCGCCCGCGATGATCAGACCGCGTTTGACCCAGGTCATGGCCTTCGAGTCGTTGGATGGCGCGTCGGGGTCGGCCACGTCCTCCAACACCTCTTCCGGAAGGATGGTCGTTTCGGATTCGGGTCCCGGTCCGATCACGGTGGTTTCGGCCGGACTCCCATCCGGCGTTTCCGGGTCGGGCGGTTCGATCACGGTGGTCGGAGCCTCCAATCCGGCCAGTGGGATGGGCTCATCCGTTTGGGTCATGTCGGGCACGATGAGCATGGGCTGTTCAGGCTCGTGCTCGGTTGGAATATTCTTCCGGCCGCGGCGTTTGCGTGGCTTGCGTTCCTGCCTGGCGGGCTTGTCGTCCTCCTGCGTGTCTTCCTGCAGGGAGTCGATCCATGCGAGGTCGTCACGCAGCGAGTCCGACGGCGTCAACTGGTCGAACAGGCTGGGCTGTTCGCTGCTCATCGTCCGTCCTTTCCACGTTCGAACACGTCGTCGAGCTGGTCGAGCATACGGTCGCAATGGTCGAACACGTTGGCTGGATCACCGTCCACAAGCCGGTTCAACCGTTCGGTCAGATCGTCCTGCATGTCGATGGAGCATGGCTGGTAGGCGTCGTCGAACTGGCTGCTTCCGTATTCGCGGAGGATGCTCCGTCCCTGGTCGATCAGATCGGCGAGGGCGCGGCGGTCCTCGTCCGTCATGAGCATGGAGCGTTCCTGGTCGCGCGCGAGTCTGACGGCGGCCGTGACAGCACGGTC
>OGRF01001458.1_pt1 | contig 15536 bp, 14 predicted proteins | sample 1553381 | NCBI WGS metagenome assembly OGRF01 (sample SAMEA2580060, study PRJEB22360) | human gut metagenome | biome: human gut; feature: human-associated habitat; material: faeces | place: Denmark | collected 2008/2010
CGACCTTATCAAGGTTGTTTTCCGATATAAGCCAGAATACCGCCATCAACATACAGCACATGGCCGTTTACGAAGTTGGAAGCGTCGGAGGCAAGGAATACGGCAGGTCCCATCAAATCTTCAGGAGTTCCCCAACGGGCAGCCGGAGTCTTGGCAACGATAAAGGCATCGAACGGATGACGTGAACCGTCAGCCTGTCTTTCACGCAAAGGAGCGGTCTGCGGAGTTGCGATATAACCCGGACCGATACCATTACACTGGATGTTATATTCGCCATATTCGGAAGCGATATTGCGAGTCAGCATCTTCAAACCACCTTTGGCGGCAGCATAAGCCGATACGGTCTCACGGCCGAGTTCGCTCATCATAGAGCAGATATTGATGATCTTTCCGTGTCCTTTCTTGATCATGGAAGGGATAACTGCTTTAGAGACGATAAACGGACCGTTCAGGTCGATATCGATCACCTGGCGGAATTCGGCAGCCGTCATTTCCACCATCGGGATACGTTTGATGATACCGGCGTTGTTCACGAGGATATCGATTACGCCTACTTCCTTTTCGACTTGTGCAACGAAAGCATTCACCTGCTCTTCATTCGTCACGTCGCAAACATAACCGTGAGCTTTGATACCTTCAGCTTCATAGGCAGCGAGACCCTTATCCACCAATTCCTGTTTGATATCGTTAAACACGATAGTAGCACCGGCTTTAGCGAACGCAGTCGCAATCGCAAACCCGATACCGTAAGAAGCACCTGTTACAAGTGCAACCTTACCTTCCAATGAAAAATTTACCATAATAATAATATATTAATGTCCGAAATTCATTACTTCAAGTCAGAGATCAAAGAGAAATCCTGATCTCCGTAATCCAGGTTTTCACCTCCCATACCCCAAATGAAAGTATAGTTGTGAGTGGCAGCAGCACTATGGATAGACCATTCGGGAGACAAAACAGCCTGGTCGCCTTTCATCCAGATATGACGGGTTTCATCCACTTCGCCCATGAAATGGCAGATAGCCTGGTCTTCAGGGATATCGAAATAGAAATAAGCTTCCATACGACGGCTGTGCACGTGCGCCGGCATCGTGTTCCATACGCTGCCCGGTTTCAATTCCGTCATACCCATCTGCAACTGGCAGGTAGGCAACACCTGATTCACCAGCATCTTATTGATGTTGCGGTGATTGGAACCTTCCAAAGAACCCATTTCAGCTACTACGGCATCGGCTTTCGTCACCTTACGGTCGGGATAATTGCGATGTGCAGTCAGTGAGTTGAAGTAGAATTTAGCAGGATGAGTAGCGTCTTTGCTTTCGAAAGTCACTACGCGGTCGCCCGAACCCAGATAAAGAGCTTCTTTATAGTCCAGTTCGAACTCTGCGTCGCCTGCTTTCACAATACCGGGACCGCCAACATTGTAGATACCCATTTCGCGACGGGTGAGGAAGAACGGAGCTTTCAGCGGATCAATCGCTTCGAGCGTCAGCACCTCTCCTACCGGAAGCGCACCACCTACCACCATACGGTCGTACATGGAATATACCATATTTACTTCATTGGGGACAAATATCTTTTCGATTAAGAAATCTCTGCGAATTCTTGTTGTATCATAACTTTTTGCATCTTCCGGATGCGCAGCATAGCGAATTTCATAGTTCGTTTTCATACCTTATTTATTTATAGTTATTGAATAAGTTCTCTATTCTACGTGCACTTCGTTTACGTACACGATGCAAAAATAGCAAAAGAAAACGGGTTTACCTTGCAATTTTGTTCCAATTATCCACCAAAAATGTCCAGAATCCGTGCAATGTATACTTTTTTAACGAACTATAATACGTTTTGGGAGAGATTTCTACTTAATGCAATGAAAAAAAGAAAGAAGCCTCTATCTCTCGAGCCGCAAGAACAAATAATATAAAATATAGAACAAGAAAAAGTATCTAATTTGCCAATTCAGCTAATAATTAGCAGTCTACACCGTTAAAATTGCATAAATAGGAGGCAATGTATTATAACACTAATTATAATATATTAGTTTTGTAAATGTTTAAATAGCAAGCAAAATCAACAAATACGTCAAGATATACAACTTATGACAATTATTAAAAGACGGACAGAAGATACTTTAATAAAGATAGGAGTGATATGCATTTACATGCTTCTATCCATTAACCTAACTTATGCCCAAATAAAAAATATAACAGGAATCATCATTGATGAGGAAAGCCGGGAACCATTGACAGGTGCTTCTGTCACAGTGAAAGGCAGTCGGCAAGGCTGTATTTCAGATCTGGATGGAAAGTTTAGTCTTCAACCAACCCTCCCCGGACAGCAAATGCTGGTTATTTCTTACATAGGATACCAAACTATCGAAGTGCCTGCCCGGCATAATATGATGGAAATCCGGTTGCGTCCGAACGTGAACGAACTGGATGAAGTAGTAGTGCAGGTAGCGTATGGCACTGTCCTCAAAAGATCAATTACCGGGGCTGTTTCCGTAGTGGACAGTAAGCAAATCGAAATGCGTCCGGTCAGTTCTGTTATCTCCGTGCTCAACGGAGCAGTACCGGGGCTACAGACAATTGACGGAGTGGGGCAGCCTGGTATCGAAGCGGAAGTCCGGATCCGGGGATACAGTTCGGTGAACGGAAGCAATAAGCCGCTTTACGTGGTAGACGGTATGCCCTATACGGGATGGATCACCGATCTTAATCCGGCAGACATAGAAAGCGTCAGCGTACTGAAAGATGCTGCTTCATGCGCATTGTACGGTAGCCGGGCTTCGAATGGTGTGATTTTAATTACCACCAAAAAGGCGAAGAAACAGGGAGTTTCTCTTCAACTGGACATTCGCCACGGCTTCAGCGCGCGTGGACAGGGTGATTACGAACGTATGAATGCCAATCAATTCATGGAAACGATGTGGCAGGGGTATCGCAACCAGCTTATCAGCAACGGCAGTAGTCCCGAAGAAGCGACCATCGCCACCAACAATGACATTATCAGCAAAGTAGGAATCAACATCTATAACAAAGCCGATAATGCCCTTTTCGATGCAAACGGTCATCTGGCATCCGACGCCCGGATACTGGACGGATATAAGGACGATCTCGACTGGTATTCTCCCTACACACGTAACGGTCACCGCCAGGAATACAACCTAAGCGGAGAATCCGGCAATGAAAAGAACCGGATCCGTTTCTCACTAGGCTATCTTAATGAAGACGGATATACCAGGAAAAGTGATTTCAATCGTCTTAGCGGCTCACTCAATGCTGACTTCACCCCACGCCCATGGCTAAAAACGGGCTTGTCGCTCGGAGGCACTCACCAGAAAACGAACTGGGATATAGGAGCCGCCGGAAGTGCGCAATCCAATAACCTGTCGAATGCATTTTACTTTGCACGGAGAATAGCACCTATCTATCCGGTGCACCTCCACTATACAGAGGATGTATTTGCCAGCGACGGCTCATTGCTTCATTCCAAAGGAGATTATATCCTGAACGAAGAAGGCGGAAAACAATATGATGACGGTTCGGAAAGCCGTTCGGAATCGGATGCCGCCAGCAATGGACGCCATCTACTGTGGGAAAGCGAAAAGAACAAGTTGTGGAACGCTGCCAATACCTTGCAAGGAAATGCCTATGTGGACGTTTCTTTCCTACGCGATTTTACATTCTCATTGAAAGGCAATATCAGCCTGCGCAATATCGAGGACAGCCAATACGGAAATGCGGAAATAGGCGCTTACAAGGACACTGGTTTTATCAGCAAGATCGATCAGGAATATAAGGAATACACCCTGCAACAGCTACTGGCATGGAAACACCAGTTCGGCAGGCATTTCGTAGAATGGATGGTGGGGCACGAGAACTATGATTACAAGCTTAATTTCGACGCCATACAGAAAAAGAATGAGAGCTTTCCCGGAATAGACGAACTTTCAAATTTCACCACCACAACTTACAGTGAGGGATATAAAGACACCTATCGTACAGAGGGTCACTTCACACGGGCCCGGTATGACTACAACGAAACTTATTTTGCCGAAGCTTCTTTCCGGCGCGACGGTTCCTCCATCTTCCATACAGACCATCGCTGGGGTAACTTTTGGAGCGTAGGTATCGGCTGGATGCTTTCCAACGAAGCGTTCCTGAAAAACGTGTCGTGGCTGAACCGCCTCAAGTTAGGGGTTTCTTACGGGCAAGTGGGAAACGATAACTTCGGAAGCAGTAATGGCCTGTACCAGTGGATGTCTCTCTACGGCTCTGCCGTCAACGGTGGAGAAGCCGCTTACTACAAAGTGCAGAACGAAAACCTGGAACTAAAATGGGAAACGAATTCTTCGCTGAATATCGGTCTGGAAACTCGTCTTTTCAACCGTGTGAACCTAAGTTTCGAATACTATAACAAGCATTCGGACGACTTGCTGTTCAAGTTTATCCAACCACTATCTGCCGGTGCCACTGACTCATCGACAGGCCTTTCCACCGTCTGGCGAAACATTGGAGACGTTTCCAATAAAGGATGGGAATTCTCTGCCGACGGGGATATCATCCGCAACCGGGAATGGGAATGGAATGTAGGTTTGAACCTTTCCAAAGTGAAAAACAAGATCGGAAAACTGCCGGATAAAGATCGGGAAGAGGGAATTACGAACGGAGATTTCCAGAAGTTCAAAGAGGGACACAGCATTTATGAATTCTGGCTGTACCAGTATGCTGGCGTAGACCAGATGACAGGTCGCAGTGTATATCTGCCGGACTTCAACGCTTATTACATTGCCGGAGAGGATGGAAAAACACCCGTAAACGGAGAAGAGAGCACCGAAGGTAAAAATCCGATTCCGACAGACAGTTGGGTAGACATCAACGGACAATATTATACAGGCGACCCGAGATATGCACGCAAAGACTGGTCGGGCAGTTCATTACCGAAGATAAACGGCTCGGTCACCACCTCTCTCCGCTGGAAAGACCTGACTCTGTCCGCCCTGATGATTTTCAGTTGCGGTTCCAAAGTCTTCGACCAGCCTTATCAGACTCTGACATCGGTAGGCGTACATTCATTGACTCCCGATTTACTGAATGCATGGACAGCAATCCCCGAAGGCATGACGCCCACATCGCCCAACCGTCTCGATCCATCGGGTATTCCGCAAGTGAATCTGGATGCAACGATCAATGGATATAACAGCCAGAAAGCATCTACACGCTATATTGTAAGCGGTGACTATCTAAGCATCAAGAACATCACCCTCTCCTATCGCCTGCCCGCCACATGGAGCAAACGATTGACACTCGGCGGCATCCGTTTGCATGCTGCCATAGAGAATGTCGCCCTGTTCAGCAAACGCAAAGGGCTGAACCCGGTACAGACTTTTGACGGAATCGTCAACAATTATACGAGTATCGCCCGTGTTTTCTCGTTCGGAGTCAACATTAACTTATAGCCTTATGAAGAAAAAAGCCATACACATGAAATTCCTGAATCACTCCATAGGATTCTGCCTGCTCCTGACGCTGTTGTGTTACTCCTGCGCCAGCGACTATCTGGATACCGCCCCTACCAATCAGGTATCTCCTGCCGATTTATTCAAGGATGAAGCGTACGCTGCCTATGCTGTCAGCGGATTGGAGAAGTTGATGAAAACCACTTACCCCACTAATAAACTCGATGGCGTGTCATTCAACGGTGAAGGATCTGTCAAACTGATGTATGCCGAGTATCAGGGGGCTGACATGTATTGTCCCCGCAACAATTTCTATACGATATTCAACGGGGCTTCTCATGCCATACCTACCAGTAGTTACACGGAGTATATGTGGCATTATTACTACAAAGTAATCAGTAATGCCAACGCTATTATAAATTATGTCGACCCCGAAGGTAGTCATAAATTCAAATATATTTATGCGCAGGCACTAACCTACCGTGCCTATTGTTACCTGCAACTGCTGCAGTTCTACTCGCCACGCTGGTGCGATTCGCAAAACGGCAGTGCTGAAGGGGTGGTTCTCCGGCTCAATACATCTTCTACCGGCGACTGTCCTCTTTCTTCTATGCTGGCCTGTTACGAACAGATTTACAACGACCTTAACCAGGCCATCACCTATTATCAGGCATCCGGAATTGCCCGCAAAGAAGACGAGAATCACAAAATCAATGTGAATGCCGCTTACGCCACCTATGCCCGTGCCGCACTCACCCGTGAGGATTGGAGTACTGCCGCCCATTACGCTGCACTAGCACGTGCCGGTTATCCGCTTATGAATGCCGATGAATATTTCGACGGATTCAGTACCGTCAACCGCGAATGGATATGGAGTATCTATGACAGTGAAGAAGAATCGCTGGGAAACTCATCCCTCGCCGCACGCCTTGCATACAACTCCTCCTCTACTCTTGTATGCACTTATCCGGCCTGTATCAACCGTGAACTGTACGATGCATTACCGGAAAGTGATATCCGCAGGGGACTTTTTCTCGATCCGCTCGAATATACTTATAACACGGGTGGTATAACAAACAATGGTCTGGGCGGAAGTGCACTCACCAGTTACGCCCAAGGGTTGCATCCCGACCTGAATACTTCGGCAAAAATATACGCTTATATGTCGTTCAAATTTAAGTGTATCGACAAAGTAGGTGCCATGCCTTTCAATCTTTTCCGCAGTTCGGAGATGTATCTCATCGAAGCAGAAGCCAACTGCCACCTGACGCCTTCAAAAGAAGCGGAAGCAAGGCAATTACTGAAAGAACTGATCCGCGACAGCGGACGCGACCCTCAATATACTTGCGACAAGAGCGGTCAGGCACTGCTCGACGAAATAAAGTTCTACCGCCGCATCGAACTATGGGGCGAAGGATTCAGCTGGTTTGACTTCAAACGGCGCAAAGACACCATCGTACGCCACACCTTCGAAGACGGAGGAAACTACATGACCAACGCAGCCGTAACTATCAACCCGGAAGACGCCAACAACTGGATGTGGGTGATTCCCGCCAAAGAATACGAATATAACAATGCCATAAATAAACAATAAGAACACTGTAAATCCATAGTAATCAAGATGAAAATAGTCAGGTATATCAGTATATGTTTGTTGTTCACCTTTATCGGATCTCTCCTTCCAACCAAGGCGCAGGACAATCCGTACAAGATAGACCACTCTCTTTATCTACTTTATGAGGAGGCAACTAAACACCGTAACAACGCAACCGGACTGGAAATAGCTGATACTATCTATACCAAAGCCATCCGGATCAACGATAAAAAGGCACAATGCCTCGCTCTTACCATTCCGGTAATCTACTATTTCAATAATGGGAAAACGGAATTACTGGAGAAAGCAATCAGCAGGCTTCAGGAGATATCCCGAAAGAACAACTACCTGCAATATTACTACTTTGGCAGCATCTACAAAGTTAATTACCTGATGAACACAGGTAATACCCTGCGTGCGCTCCAGGAGGCTGAATTGACTAAAGAACAGGCATTTGCCGACGACTATCCCTACGGTATCTCCACTTGCCTGCGAATGATGGGAAACATTTACTTTGCGCGCAGGGAAAACCGGACGGCACTGGATTACTACCAACAATCGCTGGTATACACACAGGAGAAGCTCCCTGAGCAGGATATATCTTATATATACTGGAACATATCCATGCTCCAACAAAACCTGAAACAATATGAAGCAGCCTACGAAAATGCCGAGAAAGGAATCAAGTGTGCCAAGACTTCAACCAACAAATATGCCTGTATGCTGCGTAAATGCACACTTTTATACGCGCTCGACAGGGAGGAGGAATTCAAAAGCTATTATCAGGAATGTTTAAAAGCGACCGAAAAACATGGTGAAACCAGAAGGAATGAACTGAATAAGTTGAAGATATACAATTATATACTCAACCAACAATATGATAAAGCGCATGCTCTCGCCGACTCCACCTCTATCTTACATGAGAGAATAGCTTTTCAGGCAAATATTTACGCAAAAGAGCAGAAGTACAAAGACGCTTACCAAGCGCTTCAGAAGCTCCAGAGTTTACAGGATTCTCTGAACCAACTCATACAGACTGCCGACCTGTCGGAACTGAATGTGCGTATCGGCAACGAACAACTGAAAAGAAAAGCGCAAGCCTTGCAGCTGGAAAACACACAATTAAACCTGCAAAAGACAACGCTCGAACTGCAGCAAACGAAATCGCAAGTGGAAATCGAGAAGATGAACGCCGAAAATAACGAGCTACTACTAAAAAACCGTAACCTGGAGCTCGCACAATTCAAAGCGGAAACCGAACGTACACAGAGTCTTATGGTAGCTAAACAGGCAGAATCCGAACGCCAGCTGATGATATTGAAATTCATCCTGATATTCTTCTGTTTCTTTGCCATAGCCCTCACGCTCTACCTTTATCTACGCAGAAAATCAATCAGACAACTGCAAGAGAAGAACGAAGAACTGACGATTGCCCGCGACCGTGCCGAACAGGCAGACAAGATGAAGACTCATTTCATGCAGAACATGAGCCACGAAATCCGTACCCCGCTCAATGCCATCGTAGGATTCTCACAATTATTATCCAACCCGGATCTGCCATTGGAAGATGAGGAAAAGCTAGAATTCAGCTCGCTCGTCCAACACAACTCCGAACTGCTCACCACGCTTGTCAACGATATTCTTGACCTTTCCGCACTGGAAAGCGGCAAATACACCATGAACCTGACTTCCTGCCATTGCAACGAAATGTGCAGGCTCATACTCTCTACCGTAATGGATCGAAAAGCGGAAGGAGTGAAGCTTTATTATACCTCCGAAGTGGCAGACGATTTCCAGATCACCACAGATGAACAACGCCTGCAACAAGTGCTTATCAACTTCCTTACCAACGCAGAGAAGCACACAGAAAAAGGGGAAATCCATCTGCATTGTTCACTGACCGAGTATCCCGACAGAATCACGTTCTCTGTCAGCGACACCGGGCCGGGCATCCCTGCCGACAAGATGGATAGTGTATTCGAACGCTTCAAGAAGTTGGATGAGTTCAAACAGGGATCAGGACTGGGACTGAATATATGCCGCACCATAGCCGAACGATTACATGGAGAAGTCAAAGTAGACAAGAGCTACACCAATGGCGCACGTTTTCTGCTTATACTTCCATTAAAATAAGATTAGCTATTGACTTTCCTCTTTTTATTTTGTATCTTTGAGGAACAGAAAAAGAAAAAAGCAATATGAGTTATATAAAAATCAAGACATAATAACACATTATCAAAACATATATTTCCATATATGGAAGAACCGAATGGGAGAAAATCAGTATTGATTTTCTCCCATTTTGTATATATAAATCCCACATATTCCAATAATTCTCTGAAAATAGTTTCTAATAAACTCAGATACCGTTCTTAATAAACTCTCTCACTATTTATTAAAAACGGTATTTGGATTTATTATAGAAATGTAAATATATTGTTGCTAACAATATAGAAGTCTATTCAAAGATGAGTAAGGCAAACATCGAAACAGTCAATATTACGTACAAATAAGCTATAACAAATTTCTTACATCCTAATAGAGAGATACTTCTTCAAGGCATCTTCCTCCGCTTTTGCAACCAAACTATAGAAATCATCATGTTGTTGTTCCGTATGTGAACGTTCTAATGACTTAAGAAGTGACTTTGCATCCACAAAAAAAGAAAAAGCCCCGAAAGATATCTCTTTCAGGGCTTTTCTTCGTTGGACTACCAAGATTCGAACTTGGACAAACAGAACCAAAACCTGTTGTGCTACCATTACACCATAGTCCAAACTTATGTGCTTTCTCTTAAAAAGCGGTGCAAAGATAGAGGTTTGCAAGCAAACCTCCAAATATTTCGTTCACTTTTTTATATTCTATCGAATGAATCATGCATTATTACTTTGCAATCAGCAGATAATAGTTCTTTTTGCCGCGCTGAACAAGCAGATATTTCTCGTCGAGCAGGTCAGCAGTCGTAACTACCTGATCAAAGGCTGCCAGCTTCTCCTTATTCAGCGAAACGCCACCGCCCTGAACCAATTTACGCATTTCACCTTTCGACGCAAATACGGCCGCATTATCAACGAATAGATCAACAGCCTTTACTCCTTCTGCCAATACATCACGGGAAATCTCAAATTGAGGCACTCCTTCGAATACAGCAAGCAGCGTATCTTCATCCAGTTTGCGCAAAGCTTCCGAAGTCGCATTACCGAATAAAATGTTCGATGCGTCTACTGCTGCGTTATAATCATCTTCAGAATGAACCATCACAGTCACTTCCTTAGCCAGACGTTTCTGGAGAAGACGCAAATGCGGAGCTTTCTGATGTTCGGCAATCAATGCTTCAATTTCTTCTTTCTCGATGGAGGTGAAGATTTTAATATAACGTTCGGCATCGGAGTCGCTTACGTTCAACCAGAACTGATAGAACTTGTATGGTGAAGTATAGCGAGGGTCCAGCCAGATATTTCCGGATTCTGTTTTACCAAACTTACCACCATCAGCCTTTGTAATCAGCGGGCAAGTCAATGCGAACACCTCTCCCCCATTGGTACGGCGGATCAATTCGGCACCGGTAGTGATGTTTCCCCACTGGTCAGAACCACCCATTTGGAGCTTACACCCCTTTGTTTCATACAAATGAAGAAAATCATATCCTTGAAGCAATTGGTAAGTGAACTCAGTAAATGACAATCCATCACGTGCTTCACCATTCAGACGACGTTTCACAGAGTCTTTCGCCATCATATAGTTTACAGTGATGTGCTTACCTACTTCGCGAACAAAATCGAGGAAAGTGAAGTCTTTCATCCAGTCGTAATTGTTCACCAGCTCGGCACGGTTAGGTACATCCGACTCGAAGTCGAGGAACTTGGCAAGCTGATTCTTGATACATGCCTGATTGTGACGCAATGTTTCTTCGTCCAGCAGGTTACGTTCTGCCGATTTACCGGAAGGGTCACCAATCATACCTGTAGCGCCACCGATCAGTGCCAACGGCTTATGACCGCAGCGTTGGAAATGACGAAGGATCATCACTCCACAAAGGTGACCAATGTGTAGCGAATCGGCAGTCGGGTCGATACCCAAGTAGGCAGTCACCTGCTCTTTGCTTAACAACTCTTCTGTTCCCGGCATGATGTCCTGCAACATGCCACGCCATCTCAATTCTTCTACAAAATTCATCGTATTACTCTTTAATTATTTGGTTTTTATTGTATTTCAATTCCATGTGCGACAAAAGTACGACTCTTTCTCGGAAGATACAACTCTTACGCCTTAAAAAAGACATTTTGGATATTCCGGCGAATCACCTCACACAACGCTTCCACTTCTACCCCACGCACCCTGGCTGCCTGACACAGGATATCTTCAATATCAAGCAAGCTGTCATCCGTTTCCAAAAATAGGCGTTCATCGGGGACTATCTGCATCGTTTCATCGGGATAATATTCCCCAAAAGAAAGATAAAACCCTTTCTTCAACAACTGTACCGCCTGCTCCGGTTTTCCACGAAAGCCATGCCATATCCAAGGTTGTTGGGGGCGAGATTCTTTTTTCACACCCAGCAGTTCTTCCATTGCTTTCACGCAGTGAATAATCAACGGCAAACCGAGCTTTTCCGACAACTTTACCTGTTCCTTAAACACCGCTAACTGAAGCTCCATCGGAGCTTTTGCCAATTTATCCAGCCCCGCCTCTCCTACAGCTACAAACTGCTTTCTCTGTAGCTGCTGTTGAAGAAAGCTCAATTGCTGACTGACATTACTCTCTCTCACCTCCCAAGGATGAATACCAATAGAATAATAAGATCCTCTACCCACAGCCACTTCCACATTCTCTGCCAGAGGCATATACAATGGAGAGTCTGCCAATAACGGATAATTGATGATGGATTTTCCTTGGGTATCAACTTCCTGTTTATGAGTATGGATATCTAAAATATCAGTCACATTCTTTTTCATTTTCTATTTCTCGTTTCAGTTGTCTCAAGGCACGGGATCATAACCGGAACCACCCCAGGGATGGCATCGCAGAATACGCCGCACAGCAAGATAAAGCCCCTTTATAGGACCATGTTTCTTAATTGCTTCGAGCGCATACGCTGAACAAGTAGGCGTGAACCGACAAGAGGGAGGAGTAAGGGGTGAAATACAAATCCGGTAAAAATAGATGGGAACAAGCAGGAAGAAGGAAAATACCTTTCTCAAAATTCCCGTAACGAATACCCACGCGGTAGATATCCGGGAGTTATGAGGTTTCATGAGAATAGTTTTTCGGAGATGCGCGCAAGCGCTATTTTCATTTTCTCTTCCAGCTCGGCAGTAGCAACAAGCTCGTCCGACAGATAGATAAAGGCAACGGCTAACCGTTGCTCCCGGCGTTGCAGTTCATCCACCAGAAGAGACTTGTTCTTCCGGTAGGCTTCACGTATCTGGCGTTTCACCCGGTTGCGTTTCACCGCCCGTTTAAAACGACGTTTCGATACACTGATTAATATGGAAGCAGGAGCCTCGCCCTGCTCGACAGGCATATATACAACGCGTATCGGAAAGATGGAAAACGACTTCGAAACGCCGCCTTCAAACATCTTTCCGATCAAAATTTTACTATTCAGCCTTTCGGCTTTACACAAAGTATATATACCCACTCTGTTTATTTATTGTTTTCCTTGATAAACATGTCAAGTGCGGCAGTCATTGACGGAGCCTGCACCGTAGGAGCCTCAAGGTCCAGACGGAGACCTGCGTCACGTACAGCCTGTGCGGTAGTAGATCCGAACGTTCCGATCTTAATCTCTTTCTGATTAAAATCCGGGAAGTTCTTCTTCAAAGAAGTCACTCCGGCAGGGCTGAAGAACACTAACATATCATAATCAAACTCTTCGTCCGGTGTAAAGTCGTTGCTCACCGTGCGATACATCACAGCTTCCGTATGCTGAATGTTGTTCTTGTCGAGCAGGTTTTTCACATCGTCATTATGTACGTCTGACATCGGAACGAGATACTTCTCCGTTTTATGCTTCACGATGGAAGGAATCAGGTCTTCAATCTTTCCAGTAGCTCCAAAGAAGATCTTACGCTTACGATATTGCACATATTTTTGAATATACAATGCAACAGCTTCCGTCACACAGAAATACTTCATAGTTTCGGGAATTGTCACGCGCAATTCAGTACACAAAGTGAAAAAATGGTCAATAGCATGGCGCGAAGTGAATATTACGGCAGTGTGGTCGAGAATCGAAATTTTCTGTTGCCGAAATTCTTTCGCCGAAAGACTTTCAACCTTAATAAAGGGCCGGAAATCTATTTTAACGCCATACTTTTCAGCTATGTCGTAATAGGGAGATTTCTCTGACGCAGGCTTAGGCTGCGACACTAGTACTTTTTTAATTTTCAACGTCCTAAAATTTTATTAGCAAAATATTGTTCATTTGAATCATACCCTGATACAGTAAAAGACAAGGTACTATTTCAAGAGCGCAAAAGTACAAAATTAATAGGAAAAGCCCGCTAAATTGATGAAAAAAAAGCTTTATCCACTTATAAAACATCAATATTTTAGTAAAAAAGACCAAAAATAAACCGATTATCACAGTTGCCTGAAGGTTCAAATCGAAGTAAACAAGGAACAAAGCAAACGGAAAAAGAGTAAATCCAAGGTAGTAAAGTAGCGTGGAATAGGACTCCATCCAAAGACCGGTACGACTCGCGTCAAAAAAAATCCAGCCCAAGAAAGAGTAAGTCACCCACTTCCAGAAAAGATAAAACAAAGTCAACGCAAGATATGCTCCAAGCAATATGTAAGGAGAGACGTGTTCGCCCAGCTCCGGCCTGACATCAACAAAATAGTTGAAAGTACAGACGGAGGCCAACACACAAGTCTGTAGAATCAGCAATAACATGTAGCGCATATCCGTAGCGGTGGTAGCGGCAAAGATGCTGGTTCGTTCACGATTAAGCAGGAAGTCCTTCACCAACTGCACCAGGAACTTGCGACTGCGGGACAATACATAGGCTGACATGAAAAAGCAGCACAACAGGAGCACTGTGATCCCATCGTCCAACTTAGGGGAATAAGGAATGGGGACCCCTTCAAAGCCCGCTATCCATGTCAATAGGAGCCCGATCATATCGCTGCAAACTTACGTATGGAACTATCCCAGACAGGTATGGTATGAATCAGTTCGACGGCTTCCTGCGGAGTGCTTGCTACGTACCAGATGGCACCGTGCTGCTGCCTCATAAAGTTTTCGTCCATAGCACGCTGCAACATAGCTAGGAGGGGATCGAAAAAGCTGTTAGTGTTTAAGATGACAACAGGATTCAGGTAGAGACCCAGTTGTTTCCAAGTGATAATTTCCAGTAATTCTTCCAAAGTGCCGCATCCACCGGGCAATGCGATGACAGCATCGCTCAGATCCGCCATTTTTTGCTTGCGCTGGTGCATGTTTTCCACTTCTATCATCTCCGTAAGTCCCTTGTGTTGCCAGCCTTGCTCCACCATAAAGTGAGGAATAACACCGGTCACCTCTCCGCCTGCCGCCAGCACTGCGTCGGCGGTAGCACTCATCAGTCCGATGCCTCCCGCGCCATTTATCAGACGGATGTGGCGCTGTCCCAACAAAGTGCCCAATTCGCGAGCTGCTTCAAAATAAGCGGAATCAATCTTGGTGCTCGAAGCACAATATACGCATACGGAAGTTATCTTATTCATGGAAATTGCTATACCTTATATTATTAATGTGCACAAAGGTATGGATTTTCAGCGATATCTTAAAAATATCACTAATTTTGTGAGCACAAAGTACTGCTTTATGAAAAACCGGAATTGTCAAAGCTCCGAGAAACAATTAACCGGATTTACCATTACTTATAAAAACATAAATAATTATGATTAAACAAGATTACCTGATACGAATGATTCAAGAGATCATTTCTTTGATTGTGAACGCCCTGCTTAAGAAAAAGAAGTATCGCTGGAATGAATGGACTGAATATGACGGTCTGACCCGGCAGATATTAGGCTTCCCTACCGATGAGCTGTTAAGTATGAATACGCAAGAACTGATAGACCGATATAAAGGCGATCCCAATGAAATGGGAAAAATAGAACTTGCCGCCATGACTATGCTGAAGATATCTGATGATATGGAAGCAGACGACTTGCTGCGGAAATCCAAGCTTCATCAGGATGGGCTTGAATTATTGAAGTATGTACAGAAAGAGAGCAATAGTTTCTCTATCCAGCGGGTACAACTGATTAATATGCTGGAGACATCGCAAGCATAAGGCATAAAGTTAAGGTGACTTTGTTTCACAGGTGAGGCACTTTTGTTTCATTGGCGAGAAACTTTTGTGCCACTTACATAGAAAATGTATTTTCTTGACTACGAGTCCAAATTCCTTCCATATAAAACAAAAGACGGGTGAAGTGACCCCGAAAAGTTGGACAAGTTATCTACTATATATTTTGATAAAGAGT
>OGRF01001462.1_pt1 | contig 15509 bp, 10 predicted proteins | sample 1553381 | NCBI WGS metagenome assembly OGRF01 (sample SAMEA2580060, study PRJEB22360) | human gut metagenome | biome: human gut; feature: human-associated habitat; material: faeces | place: Denmark | collected 2008/2010
TGCTTATAGCAATCCTCGTAAATAATGTATCTTAATCCAATTAATTCTGCAGTGGATGAACGCAAAAAGGAAGGTGCAAACCACATTTCTATGATTCACGCCTTTTTCTACTCATATTTTAAAAATCTTTATTTTCTTTTTCTTTCATATAATTCGAACTGTCGGCATTTAAATCGAGCTTTGCCTGTTGGGCCTCCAAACCCGACAATACTCCGATCACATATTTATCACGGGCCTCGGCATAACGGGCACTCGACAACTCCAAAGAATGCCGTGCAGCTTCGAGCTTACTGTGCTGACGTACAACATCGTAATAATAAGAACTTACTTCGACGATCAGGTTCTCGACAGCTGCCTTGGTGTTCAGTTCGCCGATCGCCAGCATTTCGGCATAACGGTTGTGAGTCATAAACATTTCCATACCGTCGAACAAACGCCAGTTGAGAGAAACTCCGGCACTCAAAGCATCCGAACGGGAATTATCGGCCCTTCTGTCTTCTCCGTCGGAGACCACTTTACTATCGGTAATCGATTGTTTCTGGGCAGCATCGATACCGATAGTCGGAAGAAAAGGCCCGTAATTCAGGTTATTTTCAGCCTGCCGTTGTTGATTGCGGATAATTTTGATCGAATAATTCGATTCCAACGCCCGGGCGATACAACTATCCAATGTAATTTTAACCTGGGCAGAAGAAAACCCTGGAATAAAAAATAAAAAACAAACGATGAAGAATAGTAAACTATATTTTCCCATAATCATAATCAAAAAATTCTTTACTCTTTATGCTCTTCCCCGATCACGTTCACCTTTTCTGTCGACAGATAAGAATAAATCGCCGGAATCACGAACAAGGACAAGAAAGTAGCACATACCATCCCACCGACAACGGCGATCCCCATAGCCACCCGGCTTTCAGCACCGGCACCGGTAGCGATAGCCATCGGAAGAATACCCAAAACCGTCGACAAACTCGTCATCAGAATCGGCCGGAAACGAGCGACAGCAGCATTTTTCACAGCTATCAGCATCGGTTCACCCATCGCTTTCCGCTGGTTGGCAAACTCTACAATCAGAATACCGTTCTTCGACACCAGCCCGATCAACATGATTACACCGGTCTGCAAGTAGATGTTATTTTCCAATCCAAACAGTTTGGCAAACAGGAATGAACCCATCAAACCGAACGGAACAGACAGGATAACGGCCCAGGGCACAAGAAAACTTTCGTACAGACAAGCCAGAATCAAGTAGATAAGCAAGATACAGACCGCATAGATAAAGAGTGTCTGCGAGCCTCCCGTATTGGCCTCTTCACGTGCCATACCGCCATATTCGTACCCGTATCCTGTCGGCAGCATTTGGGCAGCCACTTCCTCGATGGCCTGTTGTACTTCACCCGTGGAATATCCCGGTGCCGGGTTCACATTGACCGTGATACAGCTAAAGAGGTTGAAACGATTGGATACTTCAGGTCCGAGTACCCGTTTCAGGGTTACGAACTGGCTGAGCGGAGCCATTTCCGTCCCGTTGCGGACGAACATGTTGTTCAGGGCTTGTTCGTCAAGACGATATTCAGGTGAGGCTTGTGACATCACACGGTATACTTTCCCGAATTGGTTGTAGTTGGAAACGTATGCACCACCACAATAGCTACCCAATACGTCGAGAACCGTCGAAGGTGAAATGCCTGCCCGTTTACATTTGGCTGCATCCACATCGACCGATATCTGCGGGAAGTTCATTGCATAAGAAGTATAAGCCATTGCAACTTCTGGGCGCTGGTTTAAAGCTCCGATATACTGCATGGCGTTGCCGTAGAAAGTGCTCATATCTCCACCTGTACGGTCCTGCAAGTTCAACTCGATAGAGTTACCCAGACCGTAGCCCGGAATCATACCCGGCTGGAAGCAGAATATCTGCGCTTCTTTGATTTGGGCGAATTGTGCGTTTAGGCGGGCTACTACTGCGTCGGAAACATGTTCGGCCCCTTTTCTTTCATCCCAGTTTTTCAAACGGATGATTGCCATACCGTAGGAAGTACCTTGACCAGCCAGGAAGCCGTAGCCAGCTACGCGGGCGTAGTGTTCTACTTCGGGCGTGTTCTTCAGGATATTCTCTACTTTGTCCAGCACCTTGCCCGTTTCTTCTAATGTGCTACCCGGAGCAATGGCCACGTTTGCCATGATGGTCCCTTGGTCTTCTTGCGGGACAAGACCTGTTTTGGTATTGCTGATAAGCCATCCCAGCAGAATAATGGATGCGATCGTTCCGGCCCATACCATCCAGCGGTGGTGAATAAAGAACATGACGCCTTTTTTGTATTTGCCCAACACGGCATTGAAAGAGGCATTGTAGGCTGCACGTACACGTCCGTTGAAACTTTTGGCACTCTTGTTTCCATCGCTCGGGCGCATCATCATAGCACACAAGGCGGGGCAGAGCGTCAATGCACAGATCATGGAAAGACCTACGGAGGTTGCCATCGTCACACCGAATTGTGTGTAGAAAATACCAGAAGTACCGCCCATGAAAGTTACCGGTATGAACACGGCCATGAACACACAGGTACAAGAGATAACGGCCATCGTCACGTCACCCATCGCATCTTTCGTTGCTTGATAGGACGAGGTGTAACCCGCATCGAATTTCGCCTGTACGGCTTCTACCACTACGATCGCGTCATCCACTACCGTACCGATGGCAAGCACCAGGGCAAACAGGGTCAGAATGTTGATCGTGAATCCGGCTGCGGTCAGACAGGCGAATGTACCGATCAACGAAACGATGATTGAAATAGACGGGATCAAGGTACTCTTGAAGTCTTGCAGGAAGAAATACACCACGAGGATTACGAGGATGATCGCCACGATCAGTGTTTCGACTACATTATAAATAGAAGCAAATAAGAAGTCGTTGGAGCTCATCATCGTGATGAATTCCATACCTGTAGGCAATTCTTCTTTCATCTTTTCCAATTCGGCGGCAATACGTTCGTTGACTTCCGTAGCATTGGAACCGGCTACCTGGTAAATCATGAATGTCACGGCTGGTTTGCCGTCCATTTGGCTGTCGAAACCGTAACTCAATGTTCCCAACTCAACCTTAGCGACATCTTTCAGGCGTAAGACAGAACCGTCTTCCTGAGCACGGACGACGATATTCTGGAATTCTTCTACGCTCTTCAAGCGTCCACGATATTTCATCGTATATTGGAAAACGTTTTTCGAGTTTTCACCCAGCGAACCGGTCGGAGCCTCGATATTCTGTTCTCCTAATACAGCAGTCACATCCGATGGAACCAAGCCGTATTGGGCCATTCGTTCGGGGTTCAGCCAGATACGCATACTATAGGTATCACCCAACTCCATTACGTCACCTACGCCTTCGATACGTTTGATACGTGGGATGACGTTGATGTCGAGGTAGTTTCCGAGAAAGGTCTTGTCAAATCGTCCGTCAGTGCTGACAAGTGCGTCGATCTGCAGGAAGCTGGTCTGTCGTTTTTGAGTGCTGACACCGATACGGGTTACTTCAGCAGGCAATAAACCCTGTGCCTTCGTTACACGATTCTGTACGTTGACGGCTGCCATATCGGGGTTTGTCCCTTGTTTGAAATATACCTCGATCGTTGCCGAACCGGCATTGGTTGCTGTTGAAGTCATGTACATCATGTTTTCCACACCATTGATGCTTTCTTCCAGTGGCATGATAACACTGTTCATCACCGCATTGGCATCCGCTCCGGTATAGGTTGCCGATACGTGGACCGTAGGCGGCGCAATGTCAGGATATTGCTCGACCGGCAAGGTAAAGAGCGAAATTAGTCCGATCGCCAAAATAAGAATGGAGATGGAGATGGCCATAACAGGCCGTTTGATAAATATATTTCCTTTCATACTTCGATCCTTTATTTAACTTGCGTTCCTTCGCGTACTAACCCGGCTCCTTCGGATACGATTTCTTCGCCAACCTTCAATCCGTCAAGTACGATATATTCGCGACCGTCGTTGATTTCAGCTACAGTAATCAATGTGGAAACAGCTTTCCCATCCACCACTTTATAGACAAGCGTCTTGTCCTGCAAACGGACTGTTGCACCTTGAGGAATTACGATACAGTCTTTATAAGTTTGCGGTATGAGCACATTGCCGGAGGCTCCGCTATGAAGCAGGCGGGATTCGTTAGGGAATACGGCACGTACGCCGACTGTCCCGGTCTTCCGATCGATCACTCCGCTGATCGATTCGATCTTTCCTTTTTGTTCGTAAATGGACTGGTCATTCAGTTTCAACGACACTTCCGGCATGTTTTTCAACGCTTCGTCCATGCTTTTGTACTGGCGGCTCATAGCCAGTAATTGATTTTCGGTCATGGAGAAGTAAACATACATGTTCGAATTGTCGGAAACAGTTGTCAACGGTTGGGGAATACTGGCGCTGACCAATGCTCCGGCACGGTAAGGCAACATACCGACAACTCCGTCGGACGGACTTTTGACTTCCGTATAAGACAGGTTGTTGCGGGCGTTCACTTCTTGTGCTTCCGCCTGCGCCAGTTGTGCTTTGGCCGTCAGATAGCTGTTTTCGCTTGTTTTCAGGTTGAAAGCGGAAACGACTTTTTTCGCAAATAATTCTTTAGTACTGTTGTAGTTCAGTTCGGCTGTAGCTAAAGCTGCTTTTGCCACTTCCACATTTGCCTGGGCTGTCTTTAAAGCAGCTTTGTAAGGAACTTGGTCTATAACAAAAAGTAATTGTCCTTTCCGTACGACCTCTCCTTCGGTTACACAAAGCCTTTCGATCGTTCCCGATACTTGCGGATAAATGTCTATATCCTGGCGACCGCGGATCGTGGCCGAATAAGGGGTTGTCAGCTCTTTGTTTGCCGTAGAAACTTTCATCGTCGCGTAAGATGCTTTCATCTGTGCATCCGGTGCATGTTTGCAGGATGCCATCCACATAGTCGTACAGCCGATAACTGCCATCAGCCGTATCCATTTTGCATTTGCTCTTGTCATATTCGTTTTATTCATTAAAAATGACGCAAATGTACCTTAAAAAGAGCGGTTTTATTTGTCTGAATGTCTATATAAATCTTCCATATTTATACAGTATAGATATTTTAAGAAAAGAATGATTGAAAAAAAACAAATAACTATAACTTATTGCCGTGTATTATGTAAATAGGGCGTTTGGAGGAGGAAGACAGGTTTATGGGGAAGATAAATTTCACGAGAGAGGGGTGGTGTGCACACCACCCTCTTCTCTATTTTTATTGCAGATATTCTGCCAGTTTGGTCGGCAAGTAGAATGTATTGTTTTTGTCAACGTATACGATTACCGAATTCAGGCGGATTTCTTCCCGGCCTTTCTTTCCGATCGTCACGATGTTGCTGAACGGCGTGATGTTGATCTGCTTCCTTTTGTTTTTTACGACCAGTGAAGGAGAACCTTTCTCGTCTTTAGCCGGAACGATTTCACATTTGAAATCTTTGAATACTTCCGTGTGAGGAGCGAAGTTTCCGGCTGTCAGTTCTTCCAGCGTGTCGTGTGTCATGCCGAACAGGGCACAGAGATAATGATTCAGTTCGATATTCGTGTGCATACCGAGAGGTAAGCTTGTACGGTCGGGATGGTAAGCTGCAAGGAACACCTCTTCGCCTGTGTGGCCGCCGGTTGTGAAACCGAAACAGGTTCTGGAGGTAAGCAGCTTGGACATGAAAGTCGTCAGCGAACTGCTGTATAAAGAGCTTTTGCCTTCGATCGAGCGTTCATTTTCCGGGATCGGGCTGTTTTTGTAATTCTTGCAATGGTTCAAGGCATCCAGTTCTTCAGGTGTCAGTTCGAAGCCGGCATATTCCCGGAAGACGTTTTGCACTTCGGAATTCGGTACACTGTTCACTTTCTTGGCAAAGCCTTCGGCTGTCAATTTATACAAAGAAAGCTGATGGAACAACTGGTCCTTGCTCAGTTTATCGTAACCTTTACAGTCGGCACGGCCGATACTGATACCGCTGTTGCCATGATCGGGAACGATCACTACGGCAGTCTCGCCATTCTGACGGGCAAATTCGAGGGCAGCACCGCAAGCACGGTCGAAAGCTAACATATCCGTGGCCATGCCGACCGGATCGTTCGCGTGGGCAGCCCAGTCGACCTTGCTGCCTTCCACCATTAGGAAGAAACCGTTCGGGTTTTGGGATAACTTTTCGATTGCCTTGCGTGTCATCTCTTCCAAGGATGGCTGTTGGCTCGGATCTCGGTCGATGTCGTAAGCCATTTCCCGATCTCCGAACAAAGCCCACATATTGTTGCCTTTGTAATTACGCATACCGTCGATGTCATTCTTGAAAATACCGTATCCGTTACCTTTCAGGTAGGCTTCGCTCTCTTCGGGAAGCAGGCTGGCGCCGCCACCGATCACGACGTTCAGGTCGTTGTGAGCCATCTGCGGAGCGATCCATTCATATTTGCCACGGTTGTAGCTGTGGGCGGAGCAGTCGGCCGGTGTTGCATGCGGGAATTCGCAGGTGAAAACCAGTCCCGTTGATTTGCCCTGTTTTATTTTGGCAGCTTCCAGGACGGTTGTCAGTGGTTGGAAAGCGCGTGCCGGATCGGTCGGGTAGATATCGTTGTCACCGTCGTTCTCAGGATAAGTGGAAACGTAGCCTGTACGGCTGGGTTGTCCTGTCATGTAGCAGGAAGTTGTAGGAGCAGAGTCGCCGATCGGGGCATTTGAAGAATGCGTACGGACTGTTCCGCAGAGATACGGGTCGATGTTCAATTTCGGTTTGCTGGGATCTTGGTACCATTGTAACCAACGGGCGATAGAGATAGTCGCCAATGAGGTTCCGTCCGGGATTAAGAGAATCACGTTCTTGACAGGCTTCACGTTCTCCTTTTCCACGGCATTGGCCGGCATAATGATAATAGCCAGCAAAAGTAGAAAAGCTAATGTTTTTTTCATGTGCTTTAATTTAATAATGTATAACAAATTCTTCTATTAAATCTTAATTTCCAAGTGGGATGATCTCCTCGTTGAACCGTGTCAACTTCTCCACGCCCGTCTCCGTTACAAGGAAACTGTTCTCGATACCCACGGCACCGACACCCGGGATCACGAATTTGGGCTCCAAGGCGAATACCATATTCGGTAAAAGCTCCTCTTTCGAGCGAGGGGTAAGCACAGGTAGCTCATTGATCTGTATACCGATGCCATGTCCTACGAATTTAGCCTGTTGCTCGGTTCCCATAAAGTTAGCCGAAAGACCTTCTTTCTTAGCGATATTCGCCGCTATATTATATAAATCCGAACAAGCGGTTCCCGGGCGGGTAGCGTTTTCCACCTCCTGTTGTATCGTAAGGGCCACTTGATGCGCCCGATATGCTTCCTCCGTCAGGCGGCCTACGGAGAAGACACGGGTCATGTCCGTCATATAAGCCGTATAATTGCCGGCCATATCCACCATGATAGCGGTACCTTCTTTTAATAAAGTACCGTTAGCGCCTAGCGGACAAGAAGCGTCTATGCCGCCTCCGCCCAAAGCGAAATCAAAAGGGGATGGGGTCTCGGCGTTTTCCCCGGCGAGAATACTACCCATATAGATATCCATATTGGCTCCGAAAGCACGGAAAAGACCGATCGAGCCGTTCTTGCGCATACGTTTCTCGATCTCGTACTGAAACTCCAAGTCTGTCATACCGGGACGGAAGCATTCCGGGATCTCGCTATAAGTAGCCTCGTGCTTGCGGGCGGCGATACGGAATTGCCCGATCTCCCAAGGGGTTTTTACCCGGCGAAGGTTTCGCATGAAAGCGGTGGCGTTACCGGCCTCCTCCGGTTGGAATACCTTTTGTAAACGGATATATTCATTATAAGTTAACTCATCTGCCTCTAATAAGAGTCTTTTCGGCATCTTAATTCCTCGTTCCGCAAATAAGGGTGGGATGTCTTCCGGCTTACGGATGTATTCCACTTGATGTCCTGAAAGCCCGTTCGGTCGCTTGATCAAGAACCACGGCTCACCGTCTACCGGCAAATAAAAATAACCACTATAGATTTGTCCTGTCGTATAATAAAGATTTACATCTACGGTAAGCAAACAGGCATCCATACCCATTTTTGCCATACCATCTCTCATCCGATCCCATTTTATCTTTAGGTCGTTCTTCAATTCTTCTGAAATCATCTTCCTTTGTATTACTTTTATTTTGTACCGGGCATCAAAGGTAACAAGAATTTACGAGATTTAAGTGGATTTGAGGTGAATAAAGTATTACAAACGCATATATGCGAATATACGGTTGAATAGGGAAATCTTCTTATGAATAAAGATAATCGTATCTGTATCTATTCCTTGATTCTCGTCGTGAATCCTATAAACCACGGCGTGGTCTTTACAGATCATGGCGTGGTTTACAAAGACCACGCCGTGGTTTGTAGAATAGAAGTAGATCCGATATAGAATATATAAGTATTCAGCTGGTTATTCTTGCGGAACAAATAGGGTATTCGATACTATTGGACCGGGATCTTGATAACCACCTTCCGGATATTCCCTTGGCCGATACCCGGGGCGTGCCCGTCTTCCGGGAAATAAATGGCGAATTGTCCGGGATAGATTTTCGTATAGGCGGTAGGTTTGTCGATATAAAAGGCGATATCTTGCTCCTCGTTGTATGGAACGGACTCCTCTAGTAATTGATCTCCCGGTTTCCATCCGATTTTCTCTACGCCCAATAAGGGGAATTGGATATCGATAAATTTCTTGTGGGTCTCGATGGCCGCTTCCGACTTCTCCTTTCCGAAGAGGCTGGCGATGCTAACCGTGAAACCAGCGTCCGCTATATCGTATTTACCATCTTCCATTTTTGAAAAATCAGTAGACTTAACATAGTCAAAAGCCTGCTTAAACAGCGGATGGATACATTCGATCCGCTTAGAGTTCTCAAGTGAGTCTAGAATCATATTGTTATTAAGTTTTAGTAATTGGTTTGAAAATCGTTACAAATGTCGGGTATTTCCCTGTTAAATAATAGTCATATTTCTCAAATAAATCTATTAAGTTCCTAGGTTTCTTAACGTACGTAAATACTGTTTCGTAAAGTTTGCAATCTGGTTGCAATCATATTTATCGTATCTTTGTTATTCATTTATATATAACTAAACAGGTGATACGATCTATGAAAGATTTGGAGACAATTATACTACCGGTTCTCGAGATGAGTTGTGCCGTATGTGCCAATAACGTAGAGAATACGGTGAAGGGACTTCCCGGCGTGGAGGAGGCATCGGTGAATTTCGCGGCGAATACGCTTTCCGTCAAATACCATCCATCCTTGATTACTCCTCAGAAAATGAGAGAGGCCGTGCAGGAGGCCGGATACGATTTGGTCGTGGAGGTAGAGGATCCGACGGCGGTACAGGAAGAGATGGCACGAGAGCATTACCGGAAGCTACGCCGGAATACGATCGGGGCGTGGGTACTTTCCATTCCGCTGGCCCTGCTGGGAATGGTGTTTATGCATACGCCCGGCGGTAACTGGATCATGATGGCGCTGGCCTTGGTGATTATGATCGTGTTCGGGCGGTCGTTCTACGTGAACGGCGTGCGCCATGCGTTGCACGGTAGCGCCAATATGGATACATTGGTGGCGTTGAGTACCTCGATCGCTTTCCTGTTCAGTTTCTTCAATACCGTATATCCGCGGTTCTGGTATGAGAAAGGATTGGAGCCGCATGTTTATTATGAGGCATCCGGCGTGATCATAGCGTTCGTTCTGTTGGGTAAACTTCTGGAGGAGCGGGCGAAGAACAGCACTTCTTCCGCTATCAAGAGCTTGATGGGATTGCAGCCTAAAACCGCCCGTCGTGTGCGAGATGGTCAGGAGGAAGAGGTCTCTATCTCGTTCTTGCGGGTGGGAGATCTTGTCAGTGTCCGTCCCGGTGAGAAGATCCCGGTGGACGGCACGGTGTCTCAAGGTTCCTCTTCCGTGGATGAGAGCATGTTGAGTGGCGAGCCGATCCCTGTCGTGAAATCACAAGGCGACCGGGTCTTGGCCGGGACGATCAACCAAAAGGGCGCTTTCTTGATGGAGGCGACCGGGGTGGGGAGCGCTACCGTATTATCGCAAATCGTACAGATGGTACAAGCCGCCCAAGGAAGTAAGGCGCCCGTGCAGCGTATCGTTGATAAAATAAGTGGTATATTTGTACCGATCGTTGTCGGATTGGCGATACTTACTTTTATCGTCTGGCTGGTAGTAGGAGGAAGCGGGTACTTCTCGTACGCTCTCTTATCGGCGGTATCGGTATTGGTGATCGCTTGCCCTTGCGCGTTGGGACTTGCTACGCCAACTGCCTTGATGGTCGGGATGGGTAAAGGCGCCGAGCATCATATATTGATCAAAGACGCTTTTGCCTTGGAAAACCTTTGTAAGGTGGATACCGTCGTGCTGGATAAGACCGGGACCTTGACCGAGGGCGTGCCCGAGGTGACAGACTCTTTCTGGATATCGGAGGCGAGCCGGGATATGCTGGATATCCTTTATACCGCCGAGATGAAGTCTGAGCATCCTTTGGCGTCCGCTATCCTCTCATGGTTGAAAGGAACGGAGGCTGCGGAGATCGACGCTGATAGTTTCGAGAGCGTAACGGGGCGTGGTATCCAAATGCAGGTACATGGCGTGACGTATTGGGTAGGAAGCAAAGGCTTTTTGGAAACCTTCAAGGCGATGGTTCCGCCCGAGGCTGGGCGGGAAATCATCCGGTGGGAAGAGGATGGCAAGAGTATCGTTTATTATGGTTGGGAATCGGAATTGCTTGCGGTCATGGCTATTTCGGATCGGTTGAAACCTACGTCGGGAGAGGCGGTAGAGGCCTTGAAAGAAATGGGTATCGAGGTTCATTTATTGACCGGCGATGGGAAACGGACTGCCGAGACTGTTGCGGCCATGCTGGATATCCGTCATTATAAGGCGGATGTCTTGCCGAGCGATAAGGAGGAGTATATCCGTTCCTTGCAAGCCGCCGGAAGGAAAGTGGCTATGGTTGGGGATGGTATCAACGACTCGCAAGCTTTAGCCCGTGCGGATGTGAGCATTGCGATGGGTAAGGGAACGGATATCGCCATGGATGTGGCGATGGTCACGTTGATTACTTCGGATTTGATGTTATTGCCGGATGCGATCCGCTTGTCGAAACGTACGGTTCGCTCGATCCACCAGAATTTATTCTGGGCATTTATCTATAACTTGATCGGAATCCCATTGGCGGCGGGTGTCTTATTCCCGGTGAACGGACTGTTACTGAACCCGATGTTGGCGAGCGCCGCGATGGCTTTCAGTTCCGTGTCGGTGGTATTAAATAGCTTACGGTTGAAATGGAGTAAACTTTAAATAATAAGTAGAGATATGGCAACATTAAAATTTGTGGCGTATGCGTGGCGGCTATCGGCGCTAAGTTGAATAAATTAGTAAAAGAGGACGCATGGTCGATCGACTTGAAATCCCCGGATAAAACATTGACTATAACAACCGATCTTCCGGCGGAGACCATTCTTTCAGCCGTATCGGAGGCCGGTTTCAAGGCTAGCGCCTTGTAGTCGTAGCGATCGGATGGATGAGAAAACAAAGACAGACTCATGGTGAGGAAGTAGCGAATGTGCTTACGCATGGCGCGGGCATGTTGTTCGGCTTAACGGCGATTATCGTCTTGATGATCGCCGGGATTCGTACAGGTGATCCGTGGGTGATCGGTAGGTTCGCCGTTTATGCGTTGTGCATGACTTCCTCGTATGTGACATCTACCTTTTACCACGCCGCTTCCGATCCCAAGCGAAAATGCCAGTTGCGCCGTTGGGATCATAGCGCTATTTATTTGCATATCGCGGGTACTTATACGCCATTTACCTTGGTGGCTCTCCGCGACGAGGGTTTCTGGGGCTGGGGATTATTTATTACGGTTTGGCTGGCCGCGGTTATCGGCGTATGGTTTAGTTTCCGTCGGATGAAGAAAAAGGATAATCTGAAAACGGTTTGTTATCTGCTGATGAGTTGGGTGGTGATTATCGCTTTCAAACCTTTGATCGATGTTTTCCAGCGTACGGATTCGATGTATGTCTTATATTGGCTGATCGGAGGAGGCTTGTTCTATTCCTTAGGAACGATTTTCTTCTTTCTGGATAAATATAAATATATGCATTCCGCATGGCATTTATTCGTTCTCGGGGGAACGGTTTGCCATTTTATAGCGATCTATAATTTGGTGTAAGGAAAAACAAAGAAGCCGGAACTGTGTTTAGCGGTTCCGGCTTCTTTTATTCTTGTTCTTCCGTATGTTGTTTCTCGTATTTATAATCCGCTAAAATCAACCCCATTGAAAAGCAAGGAAGGGATTCGCCAGCTGGAGGATAGGCGGGGGTCGTTTCCGACTTCCGCTAGGTTACTCCATAGGGAGAGCATATTACCCGTGGCGTTCATCTCGGAGATCGGTTGGGATAGCTTGCCTCTCTCGATCAAGAACCCTTCCACACCATACGAGAAATCGCCGGTCGTGCTATTGCAGTTTCCACCGTTGAAGCCGGTCACCAATATACCTTTGTCGATAGAGGCGATCAATCCGTCCAGATCCTTATCACCATTCCGCATGGTAAGAATCGAGGGAGAGCCGATCGTTTGTTCCATGCCCATCTTGTTGGCGGAATACGTATCGATATAATACGTTTTCAATATACCCTGCTCGAATACCGGAAGACGTTTCGTGGCAACACCCTCGCTATCGAAATAACGTGCGCCGGAAGCCTTTACCAAATGAGGCTCATCTATCAAGGTCATCTTGTCGCTCGCTACCTTTTGGTCGATCTTATCCAACAAGAAAGAGTTCTTTTGCTGGATGGAGGAACCGTAAATGGCTCCGATTACTGGAGAAAGCAGACGACTGGAGTTCATGTTATCCACGATCATGGTATATTTACCGGACGCCACTTTCCGCTGTCCCAGTTTTCGAAGCACCCGTTCCAGCGCTTTCGTACCGATACCGGTCTTCACCAGCTCGTCATAATACAAGGAAGAGTCGTACCAATAGGACTCGGGACGGGCGTCGCCCTCCCCACGGATGCTGACACTCCCCACCAAACCATAAGAGGAACCGGAAGCCTCGCCTTCGAAACCGTTGCTGGCTACCATGTACTTAAAGTCCTTCTCGTCGCTGTAGGAAGCGTTGGCGGAGATGATCCGGTCGTCCTTGCCCATGATTTCCTCACAGACGCTCATGGCCAACGCTACCTTGTCGTCCGGTTGCACGGAGTCGAAATTCGGGTCGACCAATCGCAAGTCCGCCGCCCCACCTTTATAATACAAGGAAGCGTCCGGCAGCGTGCGAGCCTTGTCCTCGGCGAGGAAACGAGTGGCGGCGATACCATCCTTGATGAACTTCTCCAGCTCTTTCTTATCCAAGCGATTGGTAGAGTAGGAGCCGTAACGGCCGTCCACGAACAAATGAACCACCATGCTGTTCTCGGATGCCTGTTGCAGACGGTCTATTTTCATATCCCGTATCTCAAACGAACTGCTGGAACCATTGTAAAGCGTGACACGTGAAGATTGGCAACCATTCTTCAAGGCATATTCCATGGCCCATTGAGCCAATTTCTTATTTTCGTTTGTTATCATATTAGTTTTCTCCTCCTACTGTAAGTTTGCTGACTAAGGCCGACGGCATACCGCAGGTTACCGGGCAAGACTGTCCATCCTTACCGCAGGTCCATGTGCCGTTATCCATTTTATAATTATTACCCACCATCGTGATATCCGCCAACGCTTTCGGGCCGTTACCGATGATATTGATATCCTTGATAGGTTGGGTAAGCTTGCCGTTCTCGATCAAGTGACCATCCTTCACGAAGAAGGTAAAATCGCCCGCGCCGATCTGTACCTGCCCGTTCGTGAAGTTGGCGGCATAGATACCTTTCTTTACGGTAGAGATGATCTCCTCTTCCGTCACGTTGCCCGCTTCCATATAAGTGGCACGCATACGGGGGATAGGCATCTGACGGAAAGACTCCCGGCGGCCATTGCCCGTAGAGGGGATGCCGTAATGTTTCGCGCTGATACGATCGTGCAGATAACTGGTCAAGACTCACTCCCGTACGATATAGGTTTTTTGTCCGTCCACACCCTCGTCATCGATATTGACTGAGCCCCGGTTGAAAGGAATCGTGCCGTCGTCCACCACGTTGATATGCTCGTTGCAAACTTTCTTGTTCAGTTGATCAGAGAAAATAGAGGTGTTCTTACGGTTGAAATCTGCCTCGAAAGCATGGCCGATCGCCTCGTGCAATAAGATGCCAGAGCCACCGGCACCCATGACAACGGGCATTTCCCCGCCTTTAGGCTTGATCGCCTGAAATAAGATAGAGGTCTTATCCACCGCCTCTTGGGCAAGCTCGTTGATCAGGTCGTCCGTCAGGAATTCCGCTCCCATACGGAAAGCCCGTGCGGCGTACGAGTTCTCGATCTTCCCGTTATCCTCCATAATACAGACGGCACTCAAAGCACTCATCGGGCGATAATCGTAATAAATCTGCCCTTCCGAGTTACAGAATAAGATATGAGAGGTCGTGTCTCCCAAAGAGGCCATCACCTTGGTGACCCGCTTGTCCTTGGCGAAGATCTGATCGTTCAGTTTCTGCAAGAAAGGCATCTTGTCATTAATGGCTATCTCGTCCCAAGGTGTTTGTACGCTATAGAAATTGTTCGTATGCTTTTCTTCCGTTAAGTTGATAGGAGCGGTATTCGCTGATCCGGTGGCGATACGCGCGGCCGTACGAGCCGCCTTTAGCATCTCGTCCAAGCTGACGTTCTCCACGTAGGCATATCCCGTTTGGTCGCCGGACAAAACACGTACGCCCATCCCAAAATCGATGTTAGATGAGGCACGGTTTACGGCACCATCCTGCAACCCTACGTTGTTCCTGTATGAATGCTCAAAAAACAAATCGGCATAATCCCCGCCTTTCTCCAAGGCTGCCGCCAATACTTTCCTCAAATCCCCCTCACTCACCTTGAAATAATTCATGGCGAATGAAATACCGGCTGCTTTATCACTCTCACTACCGGTGCAACTTCCTAGTAGGGAAGGAGCCGCTAATGTTCCAAGCATAACCATACTTCCTGTTTTAATGAAATCACGTCTGTTAATATTCATGTTGTTGTTGTTTAGCCCAATCCATCACGTTTGCGGGTGGACGTTGATTCAATAACTCTTTTTTCATAAAATCCATGTAAGGAGCTACGTGCTTGAAGAATTTCTTGTATCCCTTACATAGATAATTTAGTCCCGGCTCTCCATTCGGCGTATGGAGGAACCGGTTTTTCGGGCATTCCCCATGGCAAGCGAAAAGATATTCGCATTCCTTGCATTGCGTAGGGAGCTTATCTTCTTTATCCGTTCCAAACTTTTGTTGTACCGGACTGTACATCATCTCCGTTAATGTCTTTGTTTGGATATTCCC
>OGRF01001478.1_pt1 | contig 15363 bp, 8 predicted proteins | sample 1553381 | NCBI WGS metagenome assembly OGRF01 (sample SAMEA2580060, study PRJEB22360) | human gut metagenome | biome: human gut; feature: human-associated habitat; material: faeces | place: Denmark | collected 2008/2010
AGCGAAAATGCGAGATATGTAGAGCTTGCCATGAAGTATCACATGGCTGATATTGCTGCTTTACCTTGTGCTCTATCTGCAATTTCTTTGGGACCCGCTGGATGCTGAGAAGCTATCTTATCCATCTTTTCCATCATCTCATCAAGGGGAAACTCGTTAATGTTAAATGCTGTCGGCATAGCTAATACTTTTATATTTCAACAAATGTACATATTATTAATGGTCATTCCTCGCGAAAGGGTGAATTATTTTCATTTATTTTGCTTTGGGGTTGTTTTTATTAGTTATTTTCGGTATAATATCATATATTTGTAGAGATTTCTTGAGTTTGTCTAAAAATGAGCAATATGGATTTAAATCGTATCAAGGTGATGCTGGCAGAGAAGAAGAAGACCAACAAGTGGCTTGCTGAAAAGTTGGGGGTGAATCCGGCTACGGTGAGCAAGTGGTGCACCAATAATTCTCAGCCTTCTTTGGATATGCTGGCTAAAATTGCAGAGGCGTTGGATGTGGATTATACTGAACTTGTAAGGATAAGGCGCAATAATGGCGAAGAGTAAACCCATATATGATTCAGGAGTCAATGTTCTTGGCAGCATCCCGAATTATTGCTTGATGTTGGATTTCATCAGCGATACTTACGGGGTTACGTCTGATAGTGCAGGAGCGTTCGAATTCCGGACGGAGAAGTCTTTGAAGCGTTTTATAGCAGCCATAGAGACTTGCATTCTTCAGTTCCGAAACGAAGAGCATAAGCAATTGTTTTTTAATGCCCTTGCAAACGACGAGTTCTCTGCCAGTGAGAGACTGATTATTCTTTTTTGGCAACTTACTTATTCCAATAGACTCTATTCAAAGATTACGCGGGACGTGTTTATGAAGAATATGTATTGCGGAAGGATTTCAGTCTCTGCGGAAGAGGTGCTGGCATATTTGAAGGAATTGAAAAATACTGCGCCGGATGAGTTTCAATGGAGCGAGGAGACATTGAAGATTTCAGCCAGCAAGTATCTTACTATTATGAAGAAGCTTGGCCTTGCGGAAGGGAGCGTTAAGAAAACGATTACTCACCCGGTTATCACCTCTGGCCTCTTTGTGTATCTGATCCGGTTCGTTCAGTGTGTTGAGCCTGAGGATAAGACGTTGAAGAATCCTTATTTGTATTTTTCCTTTATGGAGGAGCAAAGCATAATAAACAGGCTGAAGAAGATTGAGAATATTGCATATTGGAATATAGCCCAAATTGGGAATGACATTAGAATTGAATTAAAATAAACACAAATGGGAGCTACTTTTATACAAGATCACAACAGGCTGTTCGGCGACTTGTCCGCCGCATTGAGCCGTGATATGGCTAAATTGTCTCAAGAAGCGCAAGGTGGCAGGAGTATTCTGTTTGTGTATCCTCCAGAGGATGAGGATGAATATATACAGGAAGCGAAGAAAAGATATACGGAGGGGTTCGAGTTCATTGACTTGCGAGAGCTGTTTGTGGAGTTTGTCGAGTCCAAAGGAGTGGATAAGTTCAAGAAACAGTTCAAGAATATGGGAACAGAGGTGTTTGTGAGTCAGAACTATTCCGAGGGAACTTTCTATTCCTTTTTGATGAAGAAAATTGTTGACACAGCGGCCAAGGATGTGTCACCGATTCTCATTCATACCGGTACGATATTCAAAATGGGCTTTTCGAACCAAAATATTATGGAAGACCCGAATGCCATATTATTCAAGAAGCCTCTGGTTTTCTTTTATCCGGCTACCATTAGAAATGGAAAAATCTGGTTCCTCGATAAGCAGCCGGCATCGGACTATAGATGTGTTGTGGTATTTTAGATATAACAAGAGTTGCTATGACAAAAATTAAAGACATATTATCCATCCATTTGGAGGAAGACATAAGGAGTGTTATTGACCTTAACCAGCAGAGCGAAGAAGTAATAATCGATGAACTCAATGGCTTCATTCTGACGGAAAGCCTTGCCCGGCATTTATCTGATTTCTGCGATTTCTTTGAGAGTTCTACTGCACAACCCGGGCTGTGGCTAAGTGGCTTTTACGGCTCAGGAAAATCTTATTTCACAAAGATGATAGGTTACCTTTTGAAGAACCCTGTCATCAAGGGGACAAGTGTTCGTGAACGCTTTATGGATAAGCTTATCGGGTTGCCGGATGAAAATCTGTTAAAAAACAACATCAATGAGCTTGGCAGGACGGAAAATCAAGTCGTTTTGTTTGATGCTGCTAAGGCTACCGGAAATCACGGGATTTCTTATATGATGATGGGGGCTTTTTTGAAGTCGCTTAATCTCAATAATGATTGGATAGGCGTCGTGGAATATAATCTGCTTATGAGCGGGCGCTATAAGCAGTTCTGCGATAAAGTGCAGGAGCGTTATGGGGAATCCTGGGTTCAGAGGCGCCCGAATATGGATTTGGCCTTTGACACTCTTGAGGAGACTATGCTTGATGGGTTCTGCTCAGAGAGGGCGTTTTATGAAATGGTGGATGCCGCGAAGCTGCGCATAAACGATTATGATGCCAATTGTCTGTTAGAGGATTTGAAACGCTATCTGGAGGTGTATCCGGACAAGCGTGTGGTATTTATGATTGATGAGGTAAGTGAATCTATTGCGCAGAATAAGATCAATATTCTTGACCTTGAAGGCGTGGCGGAGGCTATGTCTTCACTCGGAAGAAAAGTATGGACAATAGCCATAGCACAGTTGCAGCTTGACGATGTTATCAATGAGACCAATGTCAATAAGAGCCTATTGACTAAGATTATTGACAGGTTTCGCAAGCGTATCAATATCACCGCCGAGGAGGTGGACACTATTATACGTCGAAGACTGCTTGCAAAGAATGACCTTGGAAACAAGTTGCTTAAGGAGTACTATGCCAAGAATTCGGGGAAAATCAGCGATATTACCAATATTGTCGGCACCGGTCTTAAGCAAACGACAGATGCTCAGACTTATTCGGATTACTTCCCATTCTATGAGCATCAATTCAAGATGCTTCAGTACTTCCTTTTCGGCACTCAGAAACTGGTCAAGACTCAGGTGGGAACGAGAGGAATGCTCATTTCTGCATTTGATGTGCTGAAGAAAGAGGCGGTTTCGGACAGGGATATCCATACACACGTAAATGCGGCACAATTATGCCGTCAAGCAGAGGATTCAGTAACAGAAAATTTACGGGCACGCTACAATCAAGCGGAAGAACACCTCAGGGATTTACACTTGAAATATGTTACTGGACAGGATTTGTTGCAAACCATACATTTCCTCACCGAAGCTGCCGCAAAGACAACGGTGGAGAACATAAGCCGATCATATGTTAAATGTCCTGATGACTATTTCTCGATTCTCGAGGAGGTTAAAAAGGCTTGTGAAAGGTTGGCTGAAGATGAAATCCTTGTTTTGTCCGGTGACGAATACAGGATTACGAGTGAGACGCAGCAGCGCATCTTTGATATGATGGCCAAGTATGACGAGATTCCTTCTTATAGAATCAAGGGAGAGATTTCTAAAAAGGTCAAGCTTATGCCGATGGTGCGTCAAGCACAAAGTGTTGTGGTCGATGCGATGAATGTGTCATTCAGCATTGTCTCTGACTTGGGTGAATCGTATGCGACCGGCGGAGATCCCGGAATGAAGATAGTTTTCCACGATATTATGAGCGTGAAACCTTCTTTCAGCGAGTATGTGGAAACGGTCAGAGATGAAACGCAGACGGCGAAGAATATCATAAGCATCATTCCTTCTACTGCTTATATTTCTGATATTCAAAAGATTGCTGAGCAGATTCTTAGAATAGAGTATATCTCGCAGGTGCCAAATCTTACTGCTGCAGAGAAGAAGGTGGTGGATGAAATCGTGTCCTCGCTTGAAGAGAAAATGAGGCTGCTGGAACAGAATGTATGCAGGTCTTATAATGAAGGAACATTAGTGTATCTATACAATACAAATATACTTACGGCGGATACGGCTCAACAGGTCATCAAGGCTGCAAGTATAAGGATGTATGGGAATATATATACCAAGCGCTTGGGCAATGCCTTGAAGGACAGCGTCGCTATGCAACTGCTTAAGGTAAGTCAAAACCAGCTGCAGAATGTCATCGGGCAGATTCCGGATTTCTTGTTTTTTGATACTGCCGGCACCTTCATTGGTGATGAGCTGCCTGTCGTTAGAGAAATTAAAGAAAAGACAGCTGCATATAAATGTGGTGTGGATTTGGAGAAAGAACTCGGTGCAGCCCCTACAGGATATAGCTTCGGTACTATATTCTCTACACTTGCTGCTTTGTTCCGTGCAAATAGAGTGATTATCAAATTTGAAAACACTGAATATCACTCATATAGCCAGGAAGGAGCAAAAGATCCTTTCCAGAGTGCCAGGAATTTCCAAAAGGCGTCATTCAAATTTGTGACCAAGACGCTCTCCTATAATGAAAAGCGTGATATTGTTGACTCGCTTAAGGACTTCCGTTATAAAGAGATAACAGGCAATAACTTAAGTTACAATATGAATGACTTTGAATTGGTTGATGCCATCAGACAGCTTGCCCTTGCAGAAGTCAGCAAAGTCAACAATACCATTTGTGAGAATGAAACTCTCGAAAAGTTGTTTCATAGAAGTGTCGTGGCCAAAGGCGTGCTTCATCAGTACACAAGTCCTGTTACGGAATTCAATTATTTCAACACGGCCAAGACATTCCTGAGCGAGAGCGACAATGATGATTTCTGTCACGCAATAGAGAAAATCGAAGAGGATATCAAGTTCATCCAGACTAATCTTAGGACAATAGAACAACAACTACGCTTCATTAATGATGTGAAGAATGAACTTGAATTTGTCGGGATTCCTATGATGGAGTTCGATGCCCTTTCTGAGCAGTATGAGGTAATGCTTGAAACTGCCCCTGTTCAGAATTATACGAAGATGGTGCAGACCTGCCAGAAGGTTAAGGATTTGTACTTCTCGCATATGCAGGATTATGCAAACAGAATGGAGAGTGGATATCATTCTTTGACAGAAAGGCTTGAGGAAATCAAGACCGAAATTGAAAAATATCCAAGAGAATGGAACGAGTGGTTGCTGTCAAAGGTGGATAATATGATAACGTCTTTCAAAAAATATCTGGTGAAAAGTGTCAAGTTGGAGAGCTTCTCGATTCGATGCAGCAACAGCCATCTCCAGCTTAGAGATATGGACAGCGCAGTGAAGTTGCTGAGCCAGAGACGGACAGACGCTGATATTATTTCAGCTTCAATAAGGACAGAAGCACCGGCTCCAGTTACGCCAAGTGTAAAAAGCACTGAAGGCGGTTCTCTTATGGGAAGTTCCAAGCCGGAGAAAGCGGCGACAACGGCACCTGCTCCTGTGGAGAGAAAGCTTGCAAGTCAGCTTCCGAAGGGAACGCTGTCTGTTGCCGAGTACAGGAGCTGGCTGATGCAGCAGCTGTCTATGGTGAACAGCTTTGCCACAAATGATATTCTTAAGTTTGACGAATAAAAAGGAACGATAGTGAAATTAATTAATCACGTTTTGGATATAAGACGCCTTATCCAGCAGGCGTTCGACAATCGCTTTTCAAGGCTGGGGCTTAGGCCGGATGCTCTTGTTGGCATAGAGCGACTCTCTGAAGAGAATAAACTCAAGAGGGAGAAACTTGAGGAAATTATGGCCAATCATCTATGCGAAATGGACGGAGATTATCCGAAGGCAAGACAGGCCACGGTTAACGAGTGCGTGTTCACGCTCTTTAATCGTATTGCTGCCATCAAGGTGATGGAGTCGAAAGAGCTTTTTCCTGAGATTATCCGGAGAAGAAGAGAGAATGCGGGCCGGTCATTTGAGCACAATGCTTGGCTGGAGATTCATCCTGAGGAAAGGACTTCGGAGCGCGAAGGACTGAAGCATTTCCTTTCAGAGCAGTTCGACATATTGGGCGAGAACATTCCACTTTTCAGAAGCGATTATCCGTATGCTTTGTTGCCTACAGCTAACGAGCTGAATGAGATTATTGACAAGTTCAATGCAGTTGAGGAGGATGCCGATTGCGGTGCCGATGTATGGAAAGGCGATGATATACTTGGCTGGCTCTACGAAAATTTCAATGCGGTTGAGAAAGCGGCGTTGAAGGAGACTGGGGAAAAGACGGAGTACGACAAAGTGTCGCTCCAGAGTCAGGTCTATACTCCGCAGTGGGTGGTCAAGTTCCTTGTGGATAACACATTGGGAAAGAGTTATCTGGAGATGTATCCGAACAGTCCCATCAAAGACCAGTATAAGATTGCGAATGCTCCTGACTCTCAGGTGGAGGAAGCCAAGGATGTCAAGAGCTTGAAGGTCCTTGATCCGGCCTGCGGCTCTGGAAACTTCCTGATTTATGCGTTCTCTCTGCTCTATGATCTGTATCTCGACCAAGTCGAGAATTACGGCAAGGATTACAGCCGAAGGGATATTCCTAAGATGATTGTGGAAAACAATCTCTATGGAATAGACCTTGACGAGCGGGCTGCGCAGATTACTCAGATTGCGCTGTTCATCAAGGCACGTGAGCTTGGAGGACACAGAAGCAAATGGCCGGGATATACCAATGTCGTGAGCAGCCATTTCTTTCTTGACGATTATTCGAGAGTCAAGGATTCGTTTGAAAGCATTGAGGGCCTGGACCGGTCTGATTCAAAGTCCAGTTTGATGCAGAATATCTGGGATGACCTCAGCAATACTTATAAGTTTGGATCACTCGTAAGACTTGAAGAAAAGGTTGACGCCATACTAAAGAGAGAGGGTGCTGACAATTTGTTTGCGCAGCAGGAGGAAGAGTCGCTGTTCTCCTTCAAGAACCATTTTATGACCAACCTCAGGAACAAAGTTAATGAGATGGGTGAGAGAGGCAGCAATGCCTATACTTTGGCAAAGACAAATGATGCCATATCTTTCCTTGAGATTATTTCGCAGAAATATGATGTGGTGGTGGCAAATCCACCTTACACGGACAGCGCCGATTTCGGGCCTGAACTGAAGACTTTTGTGGAGGCCAACTACAAGAAGCCTTACAAGGTCAATACCAATCTGTATTCTTGCTTCATCAAGCGCTGCTGTGAGTTGGCGGGAGATGAAGGTAAAGTGGGGATGATTCATCCTCATACTTTTATGTTCATCAAGACTTTTGAGGATGTCAGGAAGTTTATCTTGGATGAAACACATATCAACGTTATGGTTGATTACGGTCTTGATAGAGTAAATCTGTTCGGGCCAGGTATTCTTCTCGATGCCACTTTCTATACTCTTGATATGAATAAGCAAGAAGCGACTGATGGCGTTTATTTCAATATAACCGCAAATCAGCAGGAGAAATATAAGAAAGGTTCTCTCTCTCAGGCTTATGATGATTATCTGAGAGGCATTCATAATGAACGCGTCTATACTCTTCCTCAGTCAAAGTTGAAGGGCATCAAGTCGTATCCTTTCATCTATTGGATTTCTGATGAGTTCAGGGAGAAGTTTGAAAAAACTAACTTAGCGAAAGAATGTAACGTTATTAGTGGATTTAAGACTGGCAAAAACGAGGGCGCATTAAGATTTTGGTGGGAAGTGAATTCCGCATATTGGGCTCAATATACAAAAGGCGGTTCTTTCAATAAATGGTATGGCAATAATTGGCTTAAGATTAACACAAAAGATGATTATGCATACATACGAGGACAAAAATCATACAACATTCCAAGCGTAACGTTCAAACAAGGCATTACATATAATGGTTCCGGTTCTAAGGGCGTAACATTTAGGCTTCTCGAAGATAATACACTATTCGATATGGGGGCTTGTTGTTTGTTTCCGAAAGATACATATCTGTTACTTGGTGTTCTTAATTCTAAGCTACTAATTTATTCTACAGACTGTCTAAATCCTACTGTTAATGTGCAACCTGGCGACATACATAGATTGCCATTTTTTGACATTAACTACAATAACAACGAACTTTGTTCTATAATCAGGAATTGTGCTAAATATAATGTTTGTATAAAAAAAGAGCTGTGCAAGTTCTCTTTAATAGAACCTTTATTTGAAAAATCTCCGATTTCTAACACAAAGAATGGTCAAGAAAGCATCAAGATATATTACAACTCTGAAAATGCCTTGTTGTCTTTGGTGCTTCTGAATGAAGCTGTTATAAATAAATCTGTTTTTTCCATCTACAATATCAATAGATCTGATTTACAGATGGTTTTGGACAAGGAAGGCATCCCGGTCGGTAATCTACCTGTTTCGGCCGAGGCAAAGGCAGCGTACCGGGAGTGGCTGAAAGGCAATACAGAGTTCCCGGCAAGCGAAGAGGTGATGGCTCATCTCGACAGTTTAGAAGAGAATGACGACCAGCCGAAGATAAACGATTTCGAGACTCTTTATCAGAGCAATAACGAATGGGAGGAGTTCTGCATAAAGCATCAGATGAATCCGGTTGAGGTGTGGTGGCAGTTCAAGAATGCGAATGTACTTCCGCCTCAACGGACGCAGGTTCTTGCATTTGAATTGATTACGGATGTAATACGGACTGTGCTTGAGAAGGATGATGACGGAGTTATTCCTCTTAGCGACAAGCTCGGTGAGGAGTGTCTTGCTGTGCGCATTGAGAGGGAGATGATGGAGAGAGGTTATAGCAGCGCCCAGTTCAGCCAGGTGTGTCAGTTGTTGGGATGTCCTCTCGAAAAGTATCTGCTTGAGAGGTTCTTCCAGCAGTTGAGTGACCATCTGAATCTTTTTATGTATCTTCCGAAGACTCCTTTCATCTGGCATTTAAGCAGCGGAGTACATCATTCGCTTGAGCTGTTTGTCAGCATTTATAAATGGAACAGGGATACTTTGTATCGAGTGCGTTCTGTTTACGCGGCAAACAGGCAGACGGTGCTGAATGACAGGCTGAACTCTTTGGATACTTCCACCACAAGCGGACGAATGGAGGCTGAAGAGTTGAGGAAACAGATGGCGGAGCTTAAGGGATTCTGCGACAAGATTGATGATTTGCTTGCTTCAGGATATGATCCTAAATTGGATGATGGCGTGGGCAAGAACATCGCTCCGCTTCAGAAGCGCAATATGTTGAGTTACGAGGTTTTGAACGCAGGTCAGCTGAAGAAATATTTGAACGCGGATTGGTAGTTAACAATGAATTGAATGTAATATGCGAACATACGAAGAACAAATAGCGTTGCTTGAGCATCTGCTCGATATAGCAAGGAAACGTCGTGAGACCGGCGAGACTGAGTGGCTGGAGTTCAAGACGAACATCAGCGAGTCTCATAGCAGTGTCACTTATGAGGGTGTAGGAAAGTATATTTCCGGAATTTCCAATGTCGCCTGCATAAAGGACAAGGCATACGGGTATCTTGTGCTCGGGGTTGAGGATGGTTCCTGGGATATTGTGGGGACTAATCTGAGGATGGCTGAGACCAAAATCGGCAACCAGGATTATGAATTATGGTTGAGGAAGAATCTGTCTCCTATCATCTCTTTTGACATTGAGGAGTTTGATTACAAGGGACAGCATATTGTTATCTTCATCATTCCTGCAACGACAACGGAACCAATCAATTTCAAGGGTGAGGCGTATATCCGGATCGGGAGCAATCTTACCAAGCTAAAGGATTTTCCGGATTACATAAAGAAGATTTATAATTCTCAGGAGGACTGGAGCGGGGCCATAATCGATGACGCGACGATTGATGACCTTGATCCGGAGGCTATAGAGAAAGCCCGTGAGTGGTATGCCAATAAGCACGAGCATTTGCGGGAGGAGATGAAAAGCTGGGATGATGTGACATTCTTGAATAAGGCAAGGATTACAAAGAAGGGCAAGATAACGAATACTGCGATTATCCTTTTGGGTAAGAAGGAAAGCGAGTATCTTATTTCGCCAGCTGTGGCCCGCATCCGCTGGATTCTAAAGGATTCAGAGGGCAATGAGCGGGATTATGCTGTCGAGACTTGTCCGTTTGTCCTTTCTGTGAACAAGATTTACAAGAAAATCAGGAATCTCAAATACAGGTATATGAATCCTGCTCTTCTTGACCTTGTGCCGGATCAGTTGGATACTTATGACCCTTTTATCATTCGCGAGGCTTTATATAACGCGATAGCACATCAGGATTACAGTTGCAGGGGGATGATAAATGTAGTCGAACGGGAGGACCGCCTTATTTTCACAAATATGGGTGGTTTTATTCCAAGCAATATCCTGTCTGTCCTTCAGAATGACGCGCCGGAAGAAAGGTACAGGAATCCTTTCTTAGTAGGCGCGATGGTGGAATTGAAGATGGTTGATACTATCGGAAGCGGTATCAGGCGAATGTTCAACATTCAGCGCCAGCGTTTGTTCCCTATGCCTGATTATGATTTCTCTGACAATAAGGTGAAGGTGACTGTGGTGGGTAAAGTGCTTGATATGGATTATGCGTCTATACTTACAAGGGATAAGTCGCTGAACCTTATGGATATGGAGCTGCTTAGCAGAATCCAGCTGCACAAGCTGTTGACTGATTATGAAATTGCATATCTGAGAAAGAAAAAGCTCGTGGAAGGGCGTAAGTCGTCTCTATATATTGCAAAGTCTGTGGCAAGCAATATCGGTATGAAGGCTGATTATACGAAGCACAAGGGGCTTGATGATGAGTATTACAGGGATTTGCTTACGAGGTTTATCAAGCAGCACAAGAAGGTCAGCAGAAGTGAGGTCGATGAGTTGCTTTGGAAAAAAATGCCTGATGCTTTGACTGATAAACAAAAGATTACGAAGATTGGTCATCTTTTGGCGGCGCTTAGGAAAAAGGGTGTTATCCGTTTAGGCGAGAAGAAAATGTGGGAGTATTGCGGCTAAATATGACTTCTCGCACATTGAGGAAAAATGCGAGAAATGTGCGAGAAATGTGCGAGAAATATAACGAAGAAATTAAGGACACAAGCTTTTTATGGTAGAGAATTGGTTCATAGATGATGTGCAGGCGGTACTTGCCAAACATCGTTGTATTGTCATTACCGATGCAAATGGTGATGGCGAATATCTGCTGAAATCATTGCCGCCGGAAGTTAAACAGATTATGGTAACGGATGAATGGAGCGAGATAGAGGCTAAGTATTTTGCGGAGACAAGATATAAGAATAATAAGGTGGCGTTCTATTCTAAGCGGAAAGCTGATGGACTCGGATTTCTTCAAGAATACGTTCAGACCTCCGGTGTGCTTGTGCTGGACGATATGGAGTCGTATATCCGAAGGAAACTGTTTGATGCGACTGGCAAGAATACGTCTATTTCAGGAGATAAACTTTTGCTTGCCGCAAAACTGAGCAAGGGGAAGGATATTAAATGGTGGTGTTCAATAGCGGACGGGATTGCTGAACCATTGGATCTTGAGGACTGGTTATTGGATTTTCTTCATTCTCCGGATGAGACCAAATCCAGGATGGATGAGACAGTGTGGAATGTATTTCGTTCTGAAGTATATAATGCTATTGGCAGGACTCCGATTGAACAGCCGGCAGATGTTCTTGCCCGTGAGGTGGCAAATGTGATTCTGAACGGACTGGTTTCAAACAGTATTTCTCCGCTGCTTGAACGGACTTATTATAGATGGGCGGATAGTGCAGAGAAATATGATTCTCTAAGGGGTTATATTGATACTTATGTGTTGAACGCCTCTGATGATGCTTTAAATGCTCATCAGGATCATCCATTCAGTGTTTTGGACAAGAGAGTGATGATTTTGCTTAGTGATGCTTTGAAGAAGACGGGGAATATATCTGCGTATGTGTCTTATTTTCAGCGCCGCCTCCAGAATAAAAAGGCTAAAATGTTTAAGCCGGAGTGGTTGCGGAGCACCACGACTTTGTGCTCTTTCAGGTCTCCTGATTTAACAGCTATCCGGAATTATCCGGCTTTGGCGGAGTGCTATATGGCGCATTATTCAAAGCTGGATACGGCAATGAGAAAGTTGTACGTGGCTTGGCTCAACGATGAAAAGACTTTGAGGCCGCTGCAGGAGTATTATTCAAATCTATGCAAGGGACTCTATGAGAAATGGTTTTCGATTGAGGAAAACTATACTCCAACGCAGAAAGGACTTATCGGTGATTTATTTGCGGACGGGAAAAAGACTGCAGTGATTGTGTGTGACGGCTTGAGGCTTGAGATTGCCGATTGTGTCGTTGACGGATATGACAAGTCCGGAGTTAAAGTCAATAAGAAAACAGCCTTTGCCGTATTGCCTTCGGTTACGGAAAATGGAATGAGCGCTTTATTCGGATGTGAAGAGCCTACGACGAGTGCACAGGTCAGGTTTGATACGTTGAGAGAAGTATATAATGATGTGAATATCATTCAACTTGATAAATTGAATGACGGCACAACCTCGAACCGTTTGGTGTTGCTCTATGGCGATATCGACCAGACCGGCGAGAAAAAGCAGATGGGGGCTTTAAAGGATATTGATAATTATGAGTCGGAGCTTCGTGAGTGTATAAAGCTATTGTTTAAGCTCGGATATCAGAAAGTTGTGCTTACTGCTGACCACGGTTTTGTGATTACGGGAATTTTAGATGAGGCGGATAAGGAACCTCGGCCAAGCAGCTATGTTGCTAAAGTCGAGGAAAGGTATGTTCTTTGCGAAGACCCTTTGTATGATGACGATTTGATTGAATGTGAGGGCAGTTATCTTGGCAGCTCGTATCAGTATTATGCGAAGACTGATAAACCTTTCAGAACCCGTGGTGCTTATGGGTATTCTCACGGTGGTTTTACCCCGCAAGAGTGTATAATCCCGGCGTATGAGTTGTCTTCAGATAATGCAGATTTGTCGCTTGCAATAAGTATCTCTAATAAGAATGATTTAAAGGAGATTGTCGGAGAGTTCTTTACAGTGAAGCTTAAGGCAGCCGGTGGCGATGCTGATTTGTTTAATCAGGAGAGGAAGGTTAAGCTGATGCTTTTTTCCCGAGACGTTTTGTCAGGCACAACTACGTGTACTATGAAGCCGGGGAATGAATTTCAGGTGGAGTTTGAATTGGCCGGACTTGATAAGTTAGTTGTCGCCGATGCTGTGTCCGGTGTCCAGCTGGACAGTTGTGTGCTTGGGAAGTCTGTTTCAAGAGACTTGGATGGGTTGTTTTAATTGAAAATGGTGTTTTGTTATGATAGAGTTGGATGCTAAACTGCTGGATCTTTTTAAGGGTTATGTCGTCAGAAAAGATGTGGTGAGGTCTATCAAGGGTGGAGCAAATGTGCCTGTGTTTGTTTTGGAATATTTGCTTGCCAATTCTTGCAGTACGGATGATGAAACAAAGATTCAGGAAGGTATCGAGAATGTGAAGAATGTTCTGAAGGAGCATTATGTGAACCCTGACGAGGCTACGCTTGTTCAGGCAAAGATTCGTGAGCGCGGCACTTACAAGGTGATTGATAAAATCAGTGTCAGACTGGACCCTTCAAAAGATAAATATTGGGCGGAATTGTCGAACCTTGCCATTAATGATGCGAATATTTCCGAAGAGATAATCAGCCAGCACGAGAAAATGATGATGGGAGGCATCTGGGCTATTATTGATGTTGATTATGATGCTACATTGATGATTGGTAAAAAGATTTATCCTTTTGTCATCAGCAAGGTAAGGCCTATCCAGCTGTCAAATTTTGATAGCGACAAGGTGGCCAGGGCTCGTGCAAATTTCAGTAATGAAGAATGGCTGAGTGTCTTGCTTAGGAGCGGTGGATATGAACCGGAGTCTGAGGGGATGATAGAAAGAATGAAGATGCTGTTGCTTTCTCGCTTTATTCCTCTTGTGGAGGCTAATTTCAATATGGCGGAACTCGGTCCAAGATCATCCGGAAAGTCTTTTGTGTTCAAGGAATTGTCTCCGTATTCAATGCTTGTGAGCGGAGGTCAGGGCACGGCGGCATCTTTGTTTGTGAATAACGCCAGCGGACAGATTGGCGCAGTCGGCAAGTGGGATGCGATTTGCTTTGATGAGTCAACTGATGAGCTGTTCAAGGATAGGGAGGTCGTGCCGTTGATGAAGGATTATATGGAGAGTGGATCGTTTTCTCGTGCAGGAAAGTCTGGTGAGAAGGCGGCGAATGCTTCTGTGATTCTTAATGGCAATATCAATCAGCCGGTTGAAACTTTGTTGCAGACTTCGCATTTGTTTTCGCCATTTTCGGATAAGATATGCAATGATACAGCGTTCTTGGACCGTATTGGATTTTTCCTGCCGGGATGGGAGGTTATGAAGTTTGCCCCATCAAATTTCACTAATCATTTCGGCTTCAGTACGGATTTTTTCAGTGAGTTCTTACATTCTCAACGAAAAACTACATATACAGATGCCATTGATAAGTATTTTGTACTCGGGGCGCAGATGAAGCAGCGCGATACAAAGCCTGTTCGCAAGACGGTTTCCGGTTTGATAAAGTTGATGCATCCGGACGGGAATTATACGAAAGAGGATGTGAGGAAGTATCTTGTGTGGGCAATTGAGATGAGACGGCGTGTCAAGGAGCAGCTTAAGCGAATTTGTGGAATGGAGTTCTGGGATACGAATTTCTCGTATATTGATGTTGAGACGCAGGAAGAGTTTTATGTGGCCGTTCCTGAGGAACGTGGAACTAATTTGATTGAGGATGCACCTCTTGCTCCTGGCACTTGTTATACTGCAACGAGTGATGGGGATAAGGTCTCGCTTGTGAAAATCGAAGCCATTGTTATGGCTGGAAATGGAAAGCTCACAATTACCGGAAGCACTTCGAATGAGGCCAAAGAAGATATAAAGAATACTTACAATTATATTCGTGCGAATGAAAGTTCTATCCTTTCGCAGCATCATTCTTTACAGAGACTTGACGTGACGGTACAGATTACCACAATTTTGGGTGTCGGTGTGTATAAGGGAATTGGAGGCGCGGTGTTCGCTGCTTTGGTTTCTGCTGTTTTTGGTCGCAACTTGAAGCCAGGACTTGGAGTAATCGGCAATGTTAGTATTGGCGGTGCGATTGAAAGGGCCATCAATTTTAACGACAGAGTATCTATGTTGTCAGATAATGGCGCGAAAAATGTCCTTGTTCCTATGGATAATCTTCCCGAAATGGCAACTTTGCCTTCGACTATTCTTGGGAAGACGGATATTCCGTTCTATGCCAATACTCAGATGCTTATTCAGAAGATGATTTAATTCAATTGTACAAATAGTACCCCTCAAAGTGAAGATCTTGAGGGGTTTTTTGGTTCGTCCAGCACGAACATGCTCTAATGGGTGCAAGTCCCTAAACCGCCCTGATAGTGGGAAGGTTACAGCCAAAGGCAAGGGT
>OGRF01001479.1_pt1 | contig 15355 bp, 11 predicted proteins | sample 1553381 | NCBI WGS metagenome assembly OGRF01 (sample SAMEA2580060, study PRJEB22360) | human gut metagenome | biome: human gut; feature: human-associated habitat; material: faeces | place: Denmark | collected 2008/2010
ATCTTAATAAATGAATCAATAAAATCTTCTGTCGTATTTTTGCATATCCAGCCTATATTATTATCAATTATCATTTCTTTTGCTGAAATTGTTTCCGTAGAAAATACAGGCAAATTTAGAACAGCAGCCTCATCTATTATCATAGGCGCAGCTTCATGCTTTGATGAAATAACAAGTAAATCCGCATTTTTCATAAATCTATAAGGGTTCTTTTGTTCTCCATAAAATTTAATATATAATTCCAAGTTTAAAGACTTTACAAGCATTTCTAGCTTGCTTCTCTCTGGGCCATCACCAATAATGTGGCAATTAACCTTTATATTCTTTTCTAGTGCTTTTTCAACACCATATATAACTCTCTCCAACGCTTTTTCTTCACTTAATCGCGATACTGTTATTATATTTAATACATCACATTTATAATGTATTGGTTTACATTCAGATAAATTTTTTATTTTTGAAAAATTATTAAAATTATGTACTACAAATGTTCTATCACGTAATTTCGGAATTATCTTCAAAAATTGCCTCTTAGTTCCTTCCGAACAAGCTATTACTTTATTAAATTTACAATAATTCTTTCTAGTATATGCACTATTCCCACCATAATGTTCAAAATCACAATGTAAAAATGTTATTTTTTCCTTGCAATTAACTGAATTTAAAATAAATTCATTACTGCCTCCAGAAAAATAATGTTTTGGCGAAAACTGCGCATATGAGATTCCATAATCAAATTTTTCTCTTATTTTGCAAAAGGATATCAATAACTTAATCGGTAAGAAATTTCCTAATAACTTTGACCAAATTGCGCCAATAGTTCGAAATACCCATATATATAAATCCTTTTCTTTTGCTTCATTCTGTGATATACCTAAAACTTTTAAAATTTTATTTACTTTAATTATCTTAACATTAGAAGGCAATTCATTAAATAAATCTCCTTCTTCAGAAAACACAACTAAAGATATATCATAATCATTAGCCACTTCATCCAACAAATTAACTAATGATTTTTGAATACCTCCAATATTTAAATTATTGATTACAAATAATATTTTTTTCATTTTCTAAAAAACCGCGTATCTTATTAATATAACTGTTTTGTTCATCATATACTATATTCAGTAGTTTATTTGCTGCGTTTATAAATTCTTCTTTTTTAAAACCATCTAAAAATAGCTTAATCTGTTCTGCGATATCTTCATTAAGATTAATAGCTATACCAACTTTATATTTTTCTACGACACTTCCAAGATAAGTACCATAAGTTGCAACAAGCGGTTTTTTAAACAAAATTCCATCATATAATCTATTAGGCAATGCAGTTGTTACTTCTAATCCTTCATTGCCATAAACTGCATTTATTAAATCAATTTGTTCATAAATTTGAGGCTTATCTGAATTATTAAATTGACCTTTAAATATGACATTTGTTATATTTTTTTGCTTACAATATTCTTCCAAATTACAGTCAGAATTAGCTATACCAATATACGCTAACTTATATTTTGGATTATTAGCCAAAGCGTTTATTAATTTACAATTTTCATTGAAGTATCTTACCCCTCCAACAAACCCTATTGTAATACAAGATTTATTTTTCAAATCTTGTCCATATGTTTTAACACTGTTAACATTACTTATATTATGACAAGTAATAATTTTTTCACTTCGTGGTAAAAATTTTAAAAATCCTTTAGATGAAATTGTTGTAAAATAGGATTTTTCAATTAATTTTTCAACAATATTTTTATAAAAGCCATACTTTTCGTAAGTATAATCGCGAATATCTAAAATATATTTATTTTGGAATTTATGCAATAAAGTTTTTGCCAATAAAACGCCAGGAATAGTTGTCAAAACTATTAAATGTGTATATTGCTCTCTATTTATAATTTTTTCCACTTCTAATTTAAACAGAAACATGGGGATTAATTTTTTTAATTTATTTTCTCCAGGTATACATTTTATATGTATCGTATATTCATTATTATTCTTTTTCGTTTTTAAGTTATTAAATCGATCCCAAAAAATAATATTGTATTCAATATTATTTTTTTGTATTTCTTTTTCATAAAATTCTAAATAAGGTATTTTATTTTTATCTATAAATCCAATAATTCCTATTTTCATTACTAATCCTCATATATTTTAGCCATTTGTTTCATCACGTTTTTCAATGAGTATTGTTCTAAATTTTTATATTCTACTTTACTACGCTTATTATTTTCAATATTGCCAATTTGTTTTTCTATTAGCTTTATCAAAGTATCTACATCATCAGGCTCAAACAGGTTTTCTCTTGCTATTAAATCCCTGTTACCACGCACATTGCTTGCTATTACAGGCAGTTCTGCCGCCATTGCTTCCATTAACGCAACCGGCAGCCCTTCCTGATGGGATGGGAAAATAAATAAATCCGCTGCTTTGCAGATTTCGGCAATATCTTTCCTAAATCCTAAAAATTTAACTTTGCTTTCTAAACCTAACTGCTTTGTTAAATTTTGCAGATATTCCATCAATACGCCCCTGCCACAGATGAGATAAAAAAAGTTTTTATCTTTTATTTGGCTCAGCGCTTTTAGAACAGTTTCATGGTTTTTACGTTTAATTAACTCCCCGACTGATAACAGTACCGGCGTATTTTCCGGTATACCGAGTTCTGTTTTCTTTTGTTTTATATCTACTTTTAAGTTTTGTATTTTTTCTAAATCAATACCTACTCCCGGCACATAGTATACTTTTCCGTTTTTGCGTAAACTAAACCGTTTGGCTCTTTCATAGTCTTCCTGATTTATTGTTATCAGTTTATCTGTAAACTTTGCACAAAAGCGTTCTACCGGATAGTAAATAAGACAGTTTAACAGTGGCGCTCCTTTAAAGAAGTGAAAGCCATGTGCCGTATATATTACTGTTGTATTTTTACTGTTTCTTGCGGCTAATCTTGTTAGTACACCTGCTACTGGTGTATGGCAGTGGATTATATCGTAGTTGTTTTCTTGTATTAGCTTTTTTAACTCTTTATAAGCGTTAATGTTTGCTTTGCTGAACGGAAAGCGTGCGAATTGTATATCATAATATTTATCGCAGTTGGGTATTATGCATGGTTCGTTTATAAAGTCATTTTTAGCTGCTATGTGCACTTCGTAACCTTTTTCTTTAAACCATTTTAAATAAGGCAGATGAAAGACGTTGATATGTGTTTTTACAACAGTTGCTGTAAAAAGCACTTTTTTAGGTTTGTTTATATTTATATTGTTATTGTCTATATTTTTTATGTTTTCAACGTCTTTGTCCACGTTTTACTTTACCCCTTCGGTGCTTTCTTTGGTGATGAGCACTTTTAATGTTTGCAGCATAATTATTAGGTCTGTTTTAATGTTTACTTCTTGTATATAAATAAGGTCATAAATCAGTTTATCGTAAGCAGTTGTATTGTATTTGCCTGCTATTTGTGCAAGGCCGGTTATACCGGGCTTTACGTTATGGCGGTAGGCGTATTCCGGCTTTTCTTTAATGAATTGCTCTACAAAGAACGGCCGCTCCTGTCTTGGTCCTACAATGCTCATTTCGCCTTTGAGTACGTTAAACAGCTGCGGCAGTTCGTCGATACGTGTTGCGCGTATAAAACGCCCTACTTTTGTTATACGGCTGTCTCCTTCTTTGGCAAGTACCGGCCCGCTTTGGGCTTCGGCGTCCTGCTTCATGCTGCGGAATTTATAAACCTTAAAATTTTTACCGTATTGCCCTACTCGTTCCTGGCTGTATATTACCGGTCCTTTGCTGTCTGCTTTTATTGCTATGGCTGTTACTGCCATTAACGGCAGAAGTATTACTATTGCAGGGATGCTTACTGCTATATCAAGCATTCTTTTAAGTATTTTTTGTTCTGCTGTTAAAAGCAGGCGTGTTATGCGCTGCATGGGAATATCATCCGCTATGATAAGGCTGGTGTTTTTGCATGCCATTTCGTACATTGTTGGTACAATAAACATTTGCTTTTTTGCACTTCTGCCATAGCAGATAATTTGTTCTTTTGCACTTATATCAAGTTCTGCGCCTATAAAAATAAGGTCATATTTATCTGCACATCTCTGCCAGTTTTGGTTGCCATTAATATCAGTAACAACTTCTTTAATGGCTTTATGCATGCCGTAAATTTTGCCAATTTTCTCTTGCAGCCTTGCAGCTTCATTTTTTCCGCAAAATAAAATACCGCTGAATTCCGGAAGGTTTTTAATTTCCCACTGATGGCAGATATAGTTCCATATAAAGAGCAGTATTAGTGAAAATGCGCCGCTGTATAACAGCACTACACGGGAATAATCAAAGCTGCGGAAGAAGAAGGTTATTGCCATTGCTATAACATAAATATTGATTACTGCAACAATAATATTTAGAAATATATCAGCAATACGCTTGCGCACAAGGCTGAACAGCCCGTATACGTTAAACATTACGAGCATTATAACGATAAGTATGGGCAGAAATTGCATATGAAAGGCAATTTTATCAGGCTGTTTTATTCCTAATTCCAGAAGCATTGCTGCTGTTGTTGCCAGGTAAAGGCAAACAGCATCGCCGCAGATGAGAATTATTTTTCGGATTAACGGGTAGTAGTTCAAATGCATTCTTCCTTAATTTTATTTAAAACTTATCTACAACTTTATTTTGCAATCAATTATTATGTATTATATCACTTTTAAAATAAAATTTCTACTATTGCCCTTTAACTTAATTCCGTTTTTACGCAAAAAAAGACTGCCTGCAAGCGCATTTGCACTTACAAACAGTCTTTTAAAACCGGTAATTTAAATTTTAGTATTATTTAATTTTTAAGGGTACAGTTTATTTCTCACCCGTGCTGCCGAAGCCGCCGCTGCGGGTTGCATCGGCGCTGTCGCCATCAGCCGTAAGGTATTTGTAAAAAATGCCCTGTGCCACGCGCTCGCCTTTTGCCAGGGTAACATCGCTATCCGTGGTGTTATACAAGCCCAGCATAATGTGCCCTTCGTTGTCCTCGTTGTTGTAATAGTCGGCATCGATAATGCCCACGTTGTTTACCAGCGCCAGCCCTTTTTTTACCGCCATGCTGCTGCGGATATGCACGCCCAAGAACTCATCGTCCTGCATGTAGGCTTTTACGCCTGTCGGCACCATTTGCAGAGTATGCGCCTTAATGATAACGTCCTGCGGCAAGCAGATATCGTACCCCGCCGCCATTTTTGTTTTGCGTTCCGGCATGGGGAAATCAACTTCTTTAAAAGAAGTAATTTTTTCAAAACCACGTAATTTCATAGTACACCTCATTATAAAAAATCCCGCCGAAAATAATTCAGCGGGATTTAGTTTTTACTTAAATTATTTGCTTAAGCCGCCTGCCAGCACTGCTTTGCGGGACAGGTTAATGCGGCCTTTCTGGTCGATTTCCGTAACCTTTACAACGATTTCATCGCCTACGGAAACAACGTCTTCAACTTTATTTACGCGCTCGGTAGAAAGCTGGGAAATATGAACCAGGCCTTCTTTGCCAGGCAGAATTTCAACAAAAGCACCAAATGCCATCAGGCGGGTAACTTTGCCGGTATAAACTTTACCGACTTCTGCTTCTGCGGTAATGCCGTTAATCATATCGATTGCTTTTGCAGCTTCTTCGCTGTTAACTGCGGCAATATATACGCGGCCGTCTTCTTCAATATCAATTTTGGCGCCGGTTTCTTCAACAATCTTTTTAATGGTTTTGCCGCCGGGGCCAATAATTTTGCTGATTTTTTCGGGGTCAACATGGATGGTGGTAATTTTCGGAGCATATTTGGACAGTTCTTTGCGCGGTTCGGAGATGCAGTCAAGCATAATGCCCATGATGTGTTCACGGCCGCGTTTAGCCTGTGCCAGAGCCTGTTTGAAAATTTCCTTGTTGATGCCGTCAATCTTAATATCCATCTGAATGGCGGTAATGCCGTTTTTAGTACCGGCAACTTTAAAGTCCATATCGCCGAGAGCATCTTCAAGGCCCTGAATATCGGTAAGGATGGTGAAATAATCGCCGTCTTTTACAAGGCCCATTGCTACGCCGGCAACCGGTGCTTTAATAGGCACGCCTGCATCCATAAGGGAAAGGGTGCTTGCGCAAACGCTGCCCATGGAGGAAGAACCGTTGGATTCCAGAGTTTCGGAAACCAGGCGGATTGCATACGGGAATTCTTCTTCGGAAGGAATTACCGGCAAAAGTGCACGTTCTGCCAGTGCACCATGGCCGATTTCGCGGCGGCCCGGGCTGCGCAGCGGTTTGGTTTCGCCAACGCTGTACGGCGGGAAGTTATAGTGATGGATATAACGTTTAGTAAGTTCTACGCCAAGTCCGTCCAAAGTCTGTGCTTCGCTGAGCGGAGCCAGTGCCAGCACGTTCAGAATCTGGGTCTGGCCGCGGGTAAACAGCGCGCTGCCGTGCGGGCGGGCTAAAAGGCCTACTTCGCAGGTTACTGGGCGTACTTCGTCAAGCGCACGTCCGTCCGGGCGGATTTTATCCACGGAAATAGTGCGGCGTACAATCTTTTTAACGAGCTTTTGGGTAATATAAGCAACGTCTTTGGCATTGTCAGGATATTTTTCCATAAATGCGTCGGCGATTTCAGCTTTAATGCGGGCAACGTTTTCTTCGCGTTCCAGCTTGTTGGCGTCCATCAGGGCTGCTTTCAGCTGTTCAGCGCCGTAAGCTTCAATTTCTGCGGCAAGTTCGGCAGGAGGTTCGTAAACAGGCACTTCCATTTTGGGTTTGCCAACTTCTGCCATAATTTTTTCCTGCCATTCAACCAGCTTTTTAATTTCTTCGTGGCCGAACCAGATAGCGTCCAGCATTTCGTCTTCGCTGATTTCCTTGGCGCCTGCTTCAACCATCAAAATAGCGTCTTTGGTGCCTGCAACGGCAAGGTTCAGGCGGCTTACTTTAGCCTGTTCAATGGTCGGGTTAATAATGTACTGGCCGTCAATCATGCCTACGCGCACACCGGCGATAGGGCCTTCAAACGGAATATCGGAAATGGAAAGTGCGCAAGAAGCGCCAATCATTGCCGGAATATCCGGTGCGTTGTCCGGGTCTACGGAAACAGCGGTTGCAACAATCTGCACGTCGTTGTGGTAACCTTCCGGGAACATCGGGCGGATCGGGCGGTCGATAAGGCGGCTGGTTAAAATAGCGGTTTCAGCCGGGCGTCCTTCACGTTTAATAAAGCCGCCGGGGATTTTACCCACAGCGTACATTTTTTCTTCAAAATCAACAGTCAAAGGGAAAAAGTCTACACCTTCACGCGGTGTTTTGGTACCGGTAGCAGCAACTACTACCGCAGTGTCGCCATAGCGCACCAATACTGCGCCGTTGGCCTGCTTGGCAATTTTGCCGATTTCCATCGTCAGCGTTCTGCCGCCAAGCTCAATGCTGTAACTATGCATTTTTTGTCCTCCTAATTTTCTCTCATTTTTGGTTTACCTGCCATATATTCTACAACATTTTTTATTTTCCTTCACTATTTTTTACAAAATTTTTTAATTTTTTTGCTTTTTTTACGCAGCAAAAAGCCCCTGCCCGTTTTTAAGGCAGAGGCTTTGGCAAAACTATTCTATTTTTTCAAACATATTGGCGCCCATACCGCACAGCGGGCATTTATAATCCTCCGGCAAAGCTTCGCCTTCATATATATAGCCGCAAACCTTGCATCGCCATTTATGCGTGCCTGCTTCCTGCTGCGGTGCTGCTTCTTCTGCCGCAGGCTGTTTTTCAGCGCCTGGCGCGATATATACGCCGCCCAAATCCGCACTGCGGTCAAAATATACGGTATGCAGCATCTGTTCCGCCAGTTCACTCAGCGGCCTGCCATAAAAATCGGCATACAAGGCTTTAATTTCCGGGTTTTCGTGGCTTAAACGCAGCTTCATGCTGCTGTCGCGCTTGTAAAGCCCTTCAATGCGTGCCGCACGCAGAGCATCGCCCTTATATTCCTTGTCTTTGGGCTGTCCGCCGCCGCCGATGCAGCCGCCCGGGCAGGCCATAACTTCCACAAAGTGGTACTCTGCTTCGCCTGCTTTAATTTTTTCAATCAGCTTGCGGGCGTTGGCAGTGCCGTAAACAACAGCCACTTTAACTTTGGTGCCTTCAATGTCAACTTCCGCCTCGCGGATGCCGTCCATACCGCGCACAGGCTGCAAATCATACAAAGCCTGCGGTGCGTCCTTGCCGGTTGCGTAGCAGTAAGCCGTGCGGATTGCCGCTTCCATAACGCCGCCGGTGTTGCCGAAAATAACGCCTGCGCCGCTCGCCTGCCCCATTAAATCATCATAGGCAGAATCTTCCAGCGCGGCAAAATCAATGCCTTCGTCTTTGGCAAGCATTGCCAGTTCGCGCGTGGTAATAACGTAGTCCATATCGCGCATATCTTCAATGCCAAGGTAACGCCCGGCCGCATTCATCTCGCCGCGGCGGATTTCAAACTTTTTGGCGGTACAGGGCGTAACTGCCACGTTGACAATTTTGCGTGGGTCAATGCCCATCTTTTTTGCAAAATATGTTTTAATGGTTGGCCCCTGCATGCCAATAGGGCTTTTGGCACTGGAAATATGCGGCAACATTTCGGGATAATACGTTTCTGCAAATTTAACCCACGCCGGGCAGCAGCTGGTAAACTGCGGCAGCGGCTTATTGCCTTCGGTAATGCGCTGTAAAAGCTCGCTTGCTTCTTCCACAATCGTCATATCGGCGGCAAAGTTGGTATCAAGCACATAATCTGCACCAAGCCTGCGCAAAAGCGCAACCATTTTGCCTTCAACAAAGCTGCCGTCTGGCATGCCAAATTCTTCGCCCAAAGCAATACGCACGGAAGGCGAAGTGCTGAAAATAACAATTTTATCCTCATCACGGATTTCTGCCATTACCTGATACGCTTCTATTTTTTCGGTAATGCTGTCTGCCGGGCAAACATTGGCGCACTGCCCGCAGTTAATGCAGATAGGCTTATCACCCGTTGCCTTAAGGTCATAAGTTCCGCATACGCCGATATAATCGGTGCAGACGGTTTTGCAGTTTCCGCATTTAATGCACTTAAACTCCAGACGCTGGATGGAAGGATTATCCGGCTCGATGGCAACGCGGATATCCGTAAATTGGTGTTTGCTCATAGCTGCCTCCTTTTGAATCTTCTTTAAAATAACTGCTGGTTTAATTATACCTTACAGCCAAAGAAAACACAACAGAGTGCTAAAAGAAAACAATTATTTTTTGGAGTAATATTTGTAAGCGGCAAAAATAAGTATTGCCACCGTTACCAGCACGGCAAGGCGTTCGCTGTGCTGCTGAAAATTAACAATATCGTGCCCTATAACAACTTCCAGCGCCGTTGAAGGGAACTTGCCTATAAGGTTGGCAATAATGTAATCGCGCGTGGAAATTTTGCTTACCGCGCCAATCGCCGTTAAAATTCCGGAAGGAAAATACGGCAGCATTCTTGCCGCCGCCATCCATTGCAGCCCTTTGCGCCCGCTCAAATCGTCAATTTTCATCAACATCGGGCTTTTGGCAATCATTTTCTCGGCAGCGCCGCGGAACAGATAACGCATCAGCCAGAAGCTGATAACAACGCCCGTTGTTTCTGCCAGCCACGAAATTAAAATGCCCAGCGGCAAACCGAAAATAAGCCCGTTGGCGGTAGAAATAAAGATGGACGGAAAAATGCTGCCCGCATTGATTAATACATCAAGCAGGAAGCTGATAAGCATTGCCCACGCCCCAAAAGAGCGGAAATACGCTGCCAGCGCTTCCACATCGCCGCTGACGGCCAGGGCAAACATTTTTTTAACTTCTTCACCGGCAAACAGCCACGTTAACACAGCGGCCAGGGCTAAAATAACTACCGCAGCCGCCTGTGATGCTTTTTCCGGGTTTTGATACCATTTTTCTTCCGGCATTGGGGCCTCCGTTACGAATTGAATATACGTTTAAACCGTTCGTCAAACTGCGCGTCCAGAACTTTGGTAATTTCCGCCGTCTGTCCTGCGTCTGCCAGCGTTTTTTTGGCAAGGGAGCGCGCTTCTATCAAAACATCTGTATCTTGAAGTATATCAGCAATATATAAATCAGGCAAGCCATGCTGCCGCAGTCCAAAAAGCTGGCCCGCGCCGCGCAGTTTTAAATCCTGCTCGGCAAGGTAAAAACCGTCGTTTGATGTATGCAGCACGTTAAGGCGCGCCAGTGTTTCCGGGCTTTCCGAATCAGTAAGCAGCACGCAGAAAGACTGTGCCTCGCCGCGCCCTACGCGCCCGCGCAGCTGGTGCAGCTGGGCAAGGCCGAAACGGTCGGCGTTTTCAATAATCATCAGCGTGGCATTTGGCACATTAACGCCAACTTCTATAACCGTGGTGCTGATAAGCGCCTTTATTTTACCGGCGGCAAAATCTTCCATCACCGCTTCTTTTTCGGCAGGCTTCATTTTGCCGTGCAGCAGTGCACAGGGTATATCCTTTAAAAAAGTGCGCTGCAATTCTTTATAAACTTCCGCTGCCGCGCGCACACCCGGCATTTCACCCGGCTCTATAACCGCACAGACGATATATGCCTGATGCCCGGCTTTAATCTGCCGCACCATGCCTGCATAAACCTCGCGCCGCTTGTCGCCGGTGTAGCACAGCGTTTTTATGCTCTTTCTTCCCGGCGGCATGCCCTTCATTACCGAAACGTCCAAATCACCGTACACCGTAAGCGCCAGCGTACGCGGTATCGGCGTTGCCGTCATAACTAAAACATCCGGCTCATAAGCCGATTTATTTGCCAGTTTGGCGCGCTGCTCAACGCCGAAGCGGTGCTGTTCATCTGTAACGACGAGCGCGAGTTTATCGAAGATAACGTCATCCTGTATTAAAGCATGCGTGCCGACAAGCACCTGCAAATTGCCTGCTGCAAGGTTTTCCAATAGTTCACGGCGGCGCACGCCCTTAACGCTGCTGGTTAACAGCCCGCAGCGGATACCGGCAGGCTCCAGAAACGCCTGCAAAGTTTCGTAATGCTGCTGAGCCAGAATTTCCGTCGGCACCATAATGCAGGCCTGATACCCGTTTTCCGCAGCCTTGGCAAGCGCCAGTGCCGATACAACGGTTTTGCCGCTGCCAACATCGCCCTGCAAAAGCCTGTGCATGGGCTTTTTATCCTGCATGTCAAGGCTTATATCCTGCCATGCCTTTTGCTGCGCTTCCGTAAGTTTAAAAGGCAGCTGCGCCAGCACTTTTTGCAAAAGCGTGCCGTCAGGCGCCATTTTTATGCCGCTGCGCGTGCTTTTTACTCTGCTGCGGTAATACAAAAGCCCGCACTGCAATAAAAACAGTTCTTCAAAAATAAAACGGCTGCGTGCCCGGGCAAGTTCCGCAAAGCTTACAGGAAAATGAATGTTTTTAACGGCTTCAAAACGCGGCGGCAGTTTTCTGGCGTTAATTATCTCCTGCGGCAGCGATTCCGGCAGGTAGTCTTCTGCCATGGCCAGAGCCGTTTTAACGGCTGTACGCACATTCTGCTGCGTCAGAGCGCCGCTTAAAGCGTACACCGGCAAAATACCGGGTGCAGAAGCGCTTTCGCCGTCTTTTAAAATCTGGACGTAAGCATCCGTTACCATTTTTGCGCCGCGCCCCGGCTGCACCTTGCCGTCCACCAAAAGCTGCGTGCCCGGCTTAAAATTGCGCGTCTGAAAACGCTGATGCGCGAACATATACAGCTCCGCAAAGCCGGTAGCGTCTTTAAGCGTTACCAGCGTATAACGCATGCGCCTTGCCGATATTCTGTCTGCCACGCGGTATACCTCCGCGCAAAACAGCTGCTTTTCTCCGTCTGCTGTAAGCTCCGCTATTGTTTTAACTTTGCTCTGGTCTACATAAGTACGGGGATAACGGTTCAGCAAATCGCCAATGGTAAAAATGTTTAAATTGGCAAAATCTGCCGCTTTTTTAGGCCCGATACCCTTTAATTTTGTAATTGGCTCCTGCCACCACATAAAATCACACTGCCAATCTAAAAATAACTTGCTTTTAATTTCATTCTATGGTATGATACTTCTGTTAAATTTGTAACTGATGCTGGAATTACGTTAAGGAGGTGGGACTCATGGCATCCATTTGCGAAGTTTGCGGCAAAGGTATTCAAGCTGGTTGTAACGTCAGCCATTCCAATAGACATTCTAAACGCGCTTGGAAACCGAACATTCAGCAAGTAAGAGCCGTTGTAAACGGTTCTGTAAAACGTATTAACGTTTGCACCCGTTGCTTGCGTTCCGGTAAAGTTAACCGCGCTATCTGATTGTTACGGATTATAAAAGAAGCCTGATACCTTGGTATTTGGCTTCTTTTTTATTGGCTGAGTGCCAATTAGTGCCGGGTGATAACGATGGCAATAATTGTGCCAGCGAAGCTGCGAAAATTTTGCGATTGAACAATGAGCAAAATTTACGGACCTAAATGCTGCAACTACATCTAAATTTTAATAAAAGTATCTTAAATAAAACTATAATACAGAAAACGGTATAACAAAATGTTATACCGTTTTATTTTTTATCTTCTTGAGCGGGCAACTTCCGCAGGTTCCCAACCTCGGCACTGCATAAAATCAAGCAGGCTGCCTGTAAAATACAGCGGCTTTGCCCTCAGGCTTTTTATATCGGAAGAACCCGTTAACAGCATCAGCATGCGCAGTTCTTCTTCGGCCTGCAAAATTATTTCTGCCGCCGCGTCCTCGCCTTTGTTTACAGCCGCTTCCAGCACATTGCCGGCCATGCCGGCTATATCCGCGCCAAGCGCCAGTGCCTTTGCCGCGTCCAAACCGCTGCGTATGCCTCCGCAGGCCGCAATATAGCCTTCGCTGCCGCATACTCCGCCCGCTTCCAAAAGCGATTGGGCCGTATTAAGCCCCCAGCCGTTTAAAAGCGCCGTGCCGCCGTAGCGTTCCGCCTCAATAGCCGGAAAATTGGTACCACCCGCGCCGCCGACATCAAAACAGGTAAAGCCCGCTTTTAAAAGCTGCTTAACCTGCCGCGCCGCCATGCCGCAGCCGGTTTCCTTAACTATTACGGGCACAGGGCATTTATCAAGTATGCGCTGCATATTGGCAAACAGGCCTTTAAAATCCCTGTCGCCTTCTGGCATAATCAGTTCCTGTGCGGGGTTTAAATGTATCTGCAAGGCATCGGCGTCAAGCATGCTCACAGCCTCCAGCGCTTCTTCCGGAGTGGCCAGCGCACTGGTATTGGCAAAAACAATGCCGTCAGGGTATTCCTCGCGCACAACCTCGTAGCTTTGGTAGTTAGTTTTATTTTTAACAGAACCGTACTGCGAGCCTACTGCTATTGCCGCACCCGCTTTTTTTGCCGCACGCGCAAGCCGCCTGTTAATTTCCGTAACGGCGTCTGCCCCGCCTGTAACGGCGTTGATTAAAAACGGAGATAAAAAGAAAATGCCGCCGAACTGTGAGGAAAGGACTATATCCTGCGGGTTAAGCTCCGGCAGGCAGTTATGTACAAAATGTACATTCTCCAAACCGTTGGTGAGCGGTCCGTCACCAAGCTTCAGCGCATATTTGATATGGTCAAGTTTCCTCTGTTCACGCGACATTAATTACCACCGTAAAATTATTTTAAAGTTTCAAGCTGTTCGGAAAGGTCAAGAGTCAGTTCCGGTTTGTTGTTAAGGTAAGCACTGTATTCTGCTTTTTCTTTTTCTTTGGCAGCTTTGGCAATGCTCAGGCCGATTTTTTTGTGTTCCATATCTTTTTTGATAACTTTAACAACAACTTCCTGGCCTGCTTCAAGAACGTCTTCCGGTTTTTCAACGCGGGTATCGGCAATTTCAGATACGTGTACAAGGCCTTCTACCCTGTCGGTTACTTTAACGATAGCGCCGAAAGGCAGGAAACGGGTCACAATGCCTTTAACGATAGCGCCTTCCGGAAGTGCGTTTGCTTCGGTTACCCAGGGATCTTCCTGAGTAGCTTTAATGCTGAGTGCAACGCGTTTGTTTTCGCGGTCAATTTTCTTAATGAGAACGGTAACTTCGGTTTCAGGTTCGAAATCGCTTGCTTTTACATTGCGGTCCCAGGAAAGTTCGGTATTGTGAACAAGACCAACAAGGCCTTTGCCTACTTCAACAAACAGGCCGAAATCAGCAATGCGCAGAACTTTGCCCGGTACAACCTGGCCTTCTTCAACGCTGTTGTATGCTTCTTCTTCAGCAGCTTCGCGTGCTGCTGCGCGTTCTGCAGCTCTGGCAGCCTTAGCTTCGCGCCATGCCTGTGCTTTTGCTTCGCGTTCAGCGCGCAGCAAATCGCGGCGGGAAACTACCAGGCGTTTTTTAGCAGGGTCAACTTCAATGATTTCAGCTTCCAGTTCCTGGCCGATATACGGGGTGAAATCTTCAACGCGTTTCAGTTCAACGTGGGATGCAGGCATAAAGCCTTCAACGCCTTCAACTGCAACGGCAAGGCCTACAATGTTTTTCTGGCGGTTTTTAATTACGCGCAGAACTTTAACGGTTGCCGGGCGTTTTTCGCCTTCAGCAAGTTCGGGAACGTTTTTCCATGCTGCGTCCTGCTCAGCACGGATTTTGGAAAGGCGTACAAAATCATCTTTGGAAGTGCCGGGAATAACCTTAGCTTCAACTTCGTCGCCTACATTAATTGTTTTTGCTACTTCTTCAGGATCTCCTGCAGCCCATTCGCTGTAAGCGATGGCGCCTTCTTTCATATAGCCAAAGTCTACATAAACTTCATCCTTATCTTTTTGAATAACAGTAGCCTTCACGATTTTGCCGGGATAAATGTCGTTGTTTTCCCAACTCTGCTCCAGCATACTTTCAAAAGATTCCATGTTTTCCATGTTTTCCATTACAAATAAAGCCTCCTTGATTAATCGGTCCGGCGTCGAAGCACCGGCCGTTATGCCAATTTTGGTGCAACCACGAAACATTTCCGGTTTTAATTCCGCAGCCGTTTCGATGTGGTATGCAATTTTACAGCGTGCAGACACAATATCATATAAATGCCTTGTGTTGGCGCTGTTTTTACCGCCGATAACAATAAATGCATCAACTTTTCCCGCAAGTTCCCCCGCGGCATCCTGACGCTTGTAGCCGTACAGATAGTTTTTTCTATTTTGTACTCTCCCGGCCTTTCTTTTTGAATTCCGGCAAGCAGTTCTTCAAATTTTGCCAGCTCAAAAGTAGTCTGAATCGTAACTCCATATTTATCTGCAACGGGTATACCGGCAATATCTTTATTATATTCTACTATTATAGCATTTTTTCCTGCCCATGCCGAGATACTTTTTACTTCAGGATG
>OGRF01001490.1_pt1 | contig 15302 bp, 13 predicted proteins | sample 1553381 | NCBI WGS metagenome assembly OGRF01 (sample SAMEA2580060, study PRJEB22360) | human gut metagenome | biome: human gut; feature: human-associated habitat; material: faeces | place: Denmark | collected 2008/2010
AAACCTAAAACAAATAAATCCTCGTCCTTCTTAATATTATAAAAAATATTGCCATGCATTAATTCATCATTCCAGCCTTTATTATAAGATGCCGCATCTAACCATTGAGCTGTTTTCCTCCCCGATTCTATATCTATCTGGTACAACAAATAATAGACTTCCTCCTTCTTTTCACTTCTATTAGAAGTTTGTGCTGCATACAAATACCACTATTATATGTGATATAATCAATGTCAATACTCTTATCTACTTGTATACTCTCCTTATAAGAACCTGAAATTATGTCATACTTATGAATCCTATGCTTAACCATATCATATACACAGATTTCACCAGCATCAGAATTTATCGCAAAATCTCTACAGCTGACATACTCATCCGGTCCTGCACCCAAATTACCGAATTTGCGCACAAAACGACCGTCTTTCTGAAAAGCATATACTCCTTGCGATTTACGATCTAACAAGTACAGCCTATCCTTATAAACAAGCATCTTACTTATCTCAACCAGCATAACCTCTTTATTATCTAAGGCAATAGCCGTCACTTTTTTGAATAGATCAGAATACTTGAATTCAGATTTACATGTACTATCTAAATTAGCGACAAATATTGGACCTCTTTCTACGATACGATTTTCATAACATGAAAACAAAATAACCGGCAGAATACAGAACACAATTTTTCTAATTACAGAATATTTGATTCCTATCATTATTTACAGCTTTTAGTAGTAATATATTCATCATGTTTTATCACGCTACCTTCACAATCATAGAAATAGTACTCAACCCCATCACTACAGATGCCTAAGCCTTGACCTTCACATGTATAAGTAATAGTAACGCGAGCATATATTTTCACACCACGACAATCTTGCATTGATACATCACCAGTAGTATTAGTACCGCACGGACCATAATCATTCCCTCCTCCTCCGTGTTCTCCACCTTCTCCACTTCCGCCACTTCCACCTTCGCCTGAATTACCTTCTCCCGAATTGCCTTCGCCAATTGCCGCCAACGATGTCATCGCCAAATCACCGGAGTGTTCTGTGTCCAACACCACTTTTACATTCAGTGCAGATACTGCACACAACACGACCGCAAATGCGATCAACTTCAGATTCTTTTTCATAATCTCTTTAATTTAAAATTAATAATTAGTTTGTTTATAACGACTTAGCAACAGCTTCATTTCTTTCCTCATCTCATCAACGGCCTTAGAATGCACTTTGGGAGATTTGGTCATGACCATGGTAGCCATTTGCCTCGCTTTTTCTTTATTCAAAAACTTAGGTTCGGCATAAAGCTTTGCCAACAAATAATAAGGATAAAGACGCTCCGGGGCCAAACACAAGGATCGTTTAAAACAGTATTCCGCTGACCGATAATAACCTGCCGACTGATAATAGCGTCCCTGTACATTCCAAACCTCAGAGTTGCAACTTACCTGTTTTGCACGCTCCAATATTTTGCAGGCTTCCAGAGATCTGCCTTCGGAATGAAGTGAACCGGCATAGCTCATCAGGAAATCCGGATGATAATTCAAACGGGAATAAAGACATTCGTAACCTTTGGAAGCAGCGTCATAAATTTGACTATAAAACAGTGTGTTAGCATTATACCATCGTTCACCAAGTTCATCCAAATTGTGTAGTTTGCAGATACCTGCTCCAACACCACCACTAATTTATCACCGATCTTTTGCACTTGATCAATCACTCCCAGCATAGAGGCATCTGTTGTCTCTAACAAGATAAAGCGCATGGAATCTACCGCCTCCTCAAAGAACTTCTCCGAATAGTCAGTTTTCAGATTCCAACGAGGTAACGCAACATCCGCATCGGAAACAGAGACCGTCGGAGGGGCAACTTCCACCAATTGTGGAACGGGGCCTCTTCCTCCACATGCTGTCAGACAAACACTGCAACAAATAGCTAATATCCCTTTTACTTTCATTTTTATTGTTTCTATAATACAAATTCAACTTATCAGAACTTTTTTCATTAGATATGTATAAAAGATTAAATTGTCTTTCATACATATATAAGCAAACGGTATTTATGTTTTCTGAAAACATTTTTTCTATGAAATGCGAATAAGATAATCCAAGATCATTCAAAATACTTATTGCAAATATACTCAAGATAGTAAGTTGTAGCTATGCTGTTTGAGTTCGGAAAGAATATCTCTTTTATATGTTTATTTGTATCCATTATCGCAAAATATCTACATGGCATACCTTCTTCATCTATAGGGAGGGCAAATATTTCATTGTCAACACTGATGCACCAATAGTCTCCCCAAATACTTTTGATTTTAACGTTACTATCTTTACTATTTTCCTTTGATGGAAGTATTAAAAGATTCCTTTTCTTTATACGTTGGATAAAATTCAACAAAGAAGCCATATCGGCATCTATACATGATTGACACATCATTCCTGAACAACGATATAGCAATACAGGAGATACTATATCTATGCTATCACGAAGCATGTTTTCTAAATTTGAGATAATATCCCTATTAGCATAAAGTGATATCTGCAACAGGAGGGCATCCTTAATGAAAGCATTATTTTCAGACAAACTATCTAATATGCAAATTTGCTCCTTCAAAATTCTCCCCTGTTGAACATTCTTTATGCAGATTAGAAATAATACTACAACAAAAAGAATGATTATTTTCTTAGTCTTATTCATAATACATTAAAACGGGATTTGCGTCATCAGTCAAATTTAATAAAATAGCCTTATCATTGTCCGAGGCGTTCACCAAGCCCTTCTGTAGTAGATTCAGAAATTTCTCCATTTCCAAAGGGTGTATGTAGCCATATAATCCTCCGGCATCTCCCCAAATAGGAATAATGTTAATACTTTTTTCTCTTTGTGCAAATACTAAATCATCGTATAAGCTATTTACCAGTATAAAAGACCCGTTCTCTTTATTCAATATTACAGTCATGATGTAATTACGTTCATTGAAAGAGAAAGAGAGATGCTTTCCCCATTCCACATAGTGATGTATATTATAAATACCAGTTATACTTGTCTGTATACTACTAAAAGAAGACTCCTTTCCCTTCTGCAATTCCAATAAATTTTCACGAGATACCAAACGCTTAGATTGTAAACACAAATAAGGAAAAATACCTTTTTCTGTGATTTGCATAATTGTATCAGAGAATATCTGATGGTATTTTATAGTTTGTTCGGCTTTATAAAAAGAAACTTCTCCTGTGAAATAAGTAGCATCCAAAAAGCCCAGATTATAGTCCTCCGTCGAAAGCCACTGATGAAGTGATTGTCCTGTTTCCCGGTCAACGCTTTGAATCAAAAAAGGATTTGCCATTTTCCAGTCATAGGCATCTGTATAGATTTTACCTTGCAGCATTGTTACATATCGATTGGCGGTAGACAAATCGAACTTGACAGAATGACGGAAGCGCAGTGTCTTAATATCATAAAACTGCAATCGTTTAGTTTCTACATCATAAAGATATAAAAAATCGCCATCTATACCGATAGAAGAAGGTGACCTATATTCTTCCGGTCCCTCGCCCCGTGCACCAACTGTAGATATATGTCTACCATCTTTATGAAAGGCTTGTACTTTCTTGGTGATAGCCGCATCTAAAATAAAGATCGTATCTCCTTGGGTACATAGCTGCGTAATACGTCCAATCAATGAAGCAGCATTTGTTTCTAAAGGAATATAACGAACATGAGAAAACAAATCCGATAACTTTAGGAATTTCAGTTCTTGTGCCGTATCTATGTTTACAATAAATAAACTATCACTCTTCATTACAGGAGACAGCTTTAGGCTGTCTCCCTCACTGGGTTTTCTATTGCATGATAATACCAATAGCATTATGCAAAATAAATAGATTCTATTCATTGTTAAAAGACTGAACAAGTAGACATACTAGTCATATTAGTTGTACTGTCGACTTCTCCCCTGCAAGTATAATATGTAGTTACATATCCAGGATAGCAAAAGCTCAATGCTCCTCTATTACAATCTTTTGTTTCCCATTTCGAAACAATATGCTCCCGACCACACGATTGGCAATGTCCTGTTTGACAATAAACATCTGTTGTTATTGTAGTACAATTCCATGATATTCCTCCCGAACCTTCACCAGAATTACCTTCACCATTTCCACCTTCACCAGAATTACCTTCTCCCGAATTACCTTCACCAATTGCAGCCAACGATGTCATCGCCAAATCACTGGAGTGCTCTGTGTCCAACACCACTTTTACATTCAGCGCAGATACCGCGCATAGCACGACCGTAAACACGATCAATTTCAGATTCTTCTTCATAATCTCTCTAAATTTAAATTAATAATTAGTTTGTTTATAACGACTTAGCAACAGCTTCATTTCTTTCCTCATCTCATCAACGGCCTTAGAATGCACTTTGGGAGATTTGGTCATGACCATGGTAGCCATTTGCCTCGCTTTTTCTTTATTCAAAAACTTAGGTTCGGCATAAAGCTTTGCCAACAAATAATAAGGATAAAGACGCTCCGGGGCCAAACACAAGGATCGTTTAAAACAGTATTCCGCTGACCGATAATAACCTGCCGACTGATAATAGCGTCCCTGTACATTCCAAACCTCAGAGTTGCAACTTACCTGTTTTGCACGCTCCAATATTTTGCAGGCTTCCAGAGATCTGCCTTCGGAATGAAGTGAACCGGCATAGCTCATCAGGAAATCCGGATGATAATTCAAACGGGAATAAAGACATTCGTAACCTTTGGAAGCAGCGTCATAAATTTGACTATAAAACAGTGTGTTAGCATTATACCATCGTTCACCAAGTTCATCCAAATTGTGTAGTTTGCAGATACCTGCTCCAACACCGCCACAGAGCACTACCGAAAGAATCAGTGCCAGCAAATTTCTTTTTGCCCCTGTCTGCACTCCTTTTTCTTCCCTTGACATGCATGCCGCTGAAAACACAACACCCGCTATGCCAAAAGGAAGTATTTGCAAAGGATAAGAAGAAAAGGCGAATACCGCCAGCGAGAACAATGCACCACAAAAACCGTATCGCTTATAAGTAAGCCCTTGTCTGAAGACTGATATGCCAAACCATAGAATTAACAACAGCAATATGCCGCCACCTTCCACAAAAGATTGCAGATATTCATTAAAAGCATATTCGGCGTAGCCTGCAACCCTCTTTTCTTCCACCGTCCCATTACCTGCCGCAAAGTAAGCAGCCTGAGCTTTACCATATAACATCTGAAAGCTACCAGGGCCATAGCCTATGAACGGTCGTTCCGCTATGGCGGTACAAGTATTTTTCCAAATAAAAAGCCTTCCTCGTGCCGAATCTGCTTTCAGATGGAATAGCAATGCGCAAGTCAACGCTACAAGAATGCAGACTGAAGCTGTATATCCGGCCGCTTTACGAGGTGTTTGTCTTGCACAGTCTCTAAACATTGCCCACCAACCCTTATGTATGCTCAACACCCACAACAGACTGACAACCATCGCCAGCCATGCCGAACGGCTCATGGCAGCAGGAATAATGCAAAGCATCAGGGCAAATGCTCCCCACCAGCAATAGCGTTGCCAACCTTTAACCAACAATAAACAGTGCAGACAGACAGGAAGCAGCATTGACAGATAACCCGAATAAGGTCCGGGATTGAAGAACGGACCGGTGATGCGATATAGAAAATGGTTGGAATGGCAAAAACCATAAAGTTGTAAAAGCCCCCAACCTGCCAACAGACAACCGATTCCGATAATTCCCACCGATACCATCTTCTTTGATACCTGCGGAGAGGAAAAAATAATCCGTGCTATATACCATAACAGTAATAGCAAGGCAGCATAAATCACCTTCCAATCGGCTAAATGCAGTTGATAATCATACCTTATCAGATAATAAGTAACCCCGGCAGTAATCAGTCCGTCCGACAAAGTAAACCGAAAACTATTCTCTTTCATCACCGACAACGCAAATGCCAACAAACCCGCTATCCCCACACTTACCGCAAAAGGGAAGAGCAGAAAGAAACAATCATTTGCTCCATAATCTATAAAAGTACTGCAAAGCACTCCACAAAGTATAATGGTTGAAATGAGTCGCAACATAGCTTTCTGTTTTTTCTATTAATAATTTACTGACAAAGGAAAACATGTTCGTCTGTTTATCCTATTTTCTGAGTTAACAAAAAATTGACGTTTTTATTTTAAGCATACAGAGAGTTTACAGCGAAGTCAACAATTAGCGCGTAACACACTATAAATGAATAGCATAATCAAAGTGACCTTATAAACTCATCCAGCTTCTGAGGACTGCCATCTTCCCTAAATATTTTTTCATATAACCTCCTACGTGTTGCGGAAATGGATGCTTTGGTATGATTTGTTAATTTAGCCATGCCGGCAGGAGGAATATCGATTTTAATCAATAGACAGATATGAAACTCATGCTCACTAAGATCACGAATCTTGTACAATTTCTCCGAGAAACCTGTATATGCATTGTTTATAGCAGCATCCAGCTGTTTCCAATGTTGGGCAGTTATTGTAATTCTGCTATCGGAGCAGACCTGCCCTTTAAACAGTTCATGAATGTCCGAATCAAGAAGAGCCAGCCGGGCTTGTTCATGCATATCCAACTCCATTTCTACTTGATTATTCGTACAAAGCAGAATTTCCTTTTGCTTCCAAACCTGTTCTTCCAAGGCATTTTTCACCTGCTTGATATCCAGCAATTCACTTTCCAGATTTGCGATTCTACTCTCCTTTTCTTCGATGAATTGGGCACTTTTGCGCTGAAACCGATAGAAAAGAGGAACAGACAGACAGAACACAACAAAGTATGGAGTGCCGTGATAGAGACAAAGAACGGGCAACAATATTACCATAAGAAAATAGAATGAATATTGAAGTAGCTTATCTTCCATAGCTTTTTTAAGGTTAAACAATTTTCGACAAAGGTAAACAATATATAGGCACCATATACCCCCTTTTTATTCAACAAGAGAATAGAGCAAAAGCCTCATTTCAGCAATGTTCTATAAAACAAGATATTACATTTCAGTCAAGAAAGTAAAGATGTAGTCAAAGAGGAGAATCGATGTATATTTGATGTATACTCCAATATCTATCTGACACATCTTTATCACGTATATTTTGGTATAATATCTTGTTACATCCATTATTCTCCAACTTAGTAATGACTAAAAAATAACTTGGTACAGATTATGCTGGTTTTATTAGGTAACACTTAAAAAACAACTTGGGACGGATGAACTCGGGACTATAAAGTTATTCAAGAGTTTTGCAAGTAGCCTAAAAGGTTACATGCGAAACTTGAGTAAAGTTACTTTCTTACTTTGTCAGGACACACTTTTATTTTCATTTTTACCTTTCAGTTCTTCAGCCTATTCCCGAATCGCCTCATTTATAAGCTTTACGGCTGAAACCTCCGCTGAATGAGCTGAACCATCCCGGAATCACTCAGTGATGCGACCGATATGTCAATATGTCAAATTGACAAATTGATAATCCTAACGTGCGAGAATGCTTTCTTTCAGCACTGTCGGAGGGGAAGAAGTGAAAAAACGCAAGGAGAGCGTTTAGCAAAAACGTACAGTGATTGCTGTCTGCGAGAAAAAGAATCACTATGATCTTTTTATCTACCGATCCGCTTTAAATAGTCTTTATAATTAACAGTATTACTGCAAAATGAAACTTGCAGGATGGTTGGAGCTCGTATTCAGATAGAACAGAATAAACCGGTTTTGGAGAAGGCTACACCCTTTCCTCCGGATGGTGTCACCCTTTTTGCAGGATAGCTACACCCTTTTGGGCAAAAGGTGTAGCCATTTTGCAAATTACATAGTTAGTTGTGCGCAATTACATTATTAGTTATACCTTATTACATGGTTAGTTATGCTCAATTACATGGTTAGTTCGAGGCAAACAGATGGTCTGTTTCAAGAAAAATGAGGATTCATTGAGCCAAAAGAGCCTGTTTGCATCAAGCACATGTTAGCGGAATACACATAATAATATCTTTATGCTTGCAGAATGAGAATATTAGCATCATTATTATTATTCTATTAAGTCCGCTCGTTGCACACTTGCGAAACTCTTAAGTCGTTCATCAACAATAGGCGTGACCCATCTATATATAGATACTAAAAGAACCGGCTGAAAGACTGAAACTAAAAATCCTGTAATTATAGTTTGCCAGTATATCCGTTTGACGGAATTCAGCCATTTGATGTTGACACAAATCTAAAAACTTATAACAAACAAATACCCATTGATGAATCTCTATCATCAAAACAAATTTCCCATTCAACCGGATCAGAATCCGGGTTGAATGGGAAATATATTCTTTAGATTTCGTTTTCTATTCTATCACAAGAAGAGTAGCAGAATTACTGATTACTCCCACCAATTGATGTTGCCGTTTTCCACTGCTGCCTGGAAATTCGGATACTTGATTTCAATGTTCTGCCGTTCATCAGTCCACTCACAGGTAGTCGGGCAGCACAGTTTCCCTGGAGCTTTCCCCACTTCTGCCGGCAATATCACATCATTCACGCGAACGGGTATATCTTTTATATCGTTATATCTGTTCTTTAGTCGGAATATTACCGGAGCTTTTGCCTGCTTGTCATAAGTATTCACCATTGTGGATTGAGAAACGCCAAACAGTTCGTGTACTTCATTGTCTTCAATATACAAAGGCATTGTACCACCGGCTGCCTGTAAGGTCACCACAGTTGCACCATTCACGGTTACGGCATCAAATACAACATCATTGAAATCGAAATCTCCACCAGATATTGTAAGGTCTTCCGCCATGATTCTTTGGGCTTTTATATATTTAGCCGGAACAATTCGTACGATCCAATCGCTATAATCTCCATCCGGTGGAGTGTTTTGATTCATATAGCACTCAAAATCAAGTCCAACATAATAATCTCCTTCATAGAATATTATTATATGTTCATCATATCTGGTGCCTCCTTCGCCCTTATAGCTGAATGAACTTGTACCGCTGTCATACATAAACATGATACTTCCGGCTGATTTATTGAAATTGTAAACTTCATCCGGAGTCCCATTCTTCTCCTTATGTACAGCAAATTGATTCATATTGTCCTTATTTCCATAGTAGACATGCTGAACAAAGAAATCCGACCAATTCACACTCTCTATAACAGTGGCCTTTGAAGGATCTTTGAAAAGCTCTACAATTTTATTTATTTTCTCAGAAGTAAGATCATCACTTGAGGGAACTTCCACGAAGTCCTTCCATTGATTGCTATTAGGATTGGAACTACGTGTTGTTGTCCCTCCAAATCCCCAATTCTGATTAGAAGCAATTGCTCCATACTTTCCTACAAAAGCTGCTTCATACTGAGCAAGCTTTACATCTCCTGCTTTGTCCGGATCGTATAGACTATCGGAACTACAAGAATACAAGGCGCCTACAATGACACTTAAAAGTCCCAACTTAAGAATTCTATTCATACGCTTCCTGTTTTTTATGTTAAACGATTCTTTTATTGCCTGTTACTTTAAAGTAAAAGCATATTCTCTGATACAAAGATATGTATTTTTTGCGCAACTTGTATTTATATTAGGATAAAAAATACAACTTTTAGTCAAAACAGGAGTTGATTGCTCTATAAACGCCGAGATTGGGTGGTAATCCTTTATATATTCTTACTTTACGGCTATTCTTTTCCTATTATCTCCGCCAGGAAAGTTTCAACCTCTTTCCATGAATAATAAGGAACCATTTTGCTCTTCAACGGCAGTGTCACTTCACACTCGTTCAACAGAAATTTCACCAGTATATTATTCTTCTTATCGCGATAGAAAATCAGTTGAAGATTAGCTCCCATAGGAGAAACCCGGTAATCTTGCCAAGCAAGATGAAACTTCTCCATATCCACCTCCTGATTACTACATCCTTCTATCTGCATCAAAGCAAGCAGACGAATGAGATGGGTATCATGTCCGAAACGTAGATCGGCCGCAGGGGTTCCTTTCTCTATGGCGGCATCCGCACTTTCCAGGATATTACGCAGCAAAGGTACGGCACAACGAGGCATCAGGCCGCCATTGAGCGGAGCAGCAGCATTACAAACATACATGCGGGCATTCACTGTCTTCCAGACTCCTACTAATTCCTCATATTCAAAGATATCATAGAAAGACAAATCCAACTCAACATTCTGCATATCAGCGGCAATCCAATAAAGACTGCGCATCATGGCGTCTTGGTCGGTTATCGCTTCAGGCTTCACAAACAGGGAGGCCATCAGACGTTCGGGACGGACATTCTTTTTTTCAAACTCTCTGAAGCCACGCCTCCACGGAGCCTTCTCAGAAGCAAATGTCTCACCTTCGGGGGATGTATAGGCGATATAATCCATATACCGATGGTAAGCTCTACGGTTTACTTGCAGACCAGGATTCAGTTCTTTCAGGCGTTCGGTGAAATAACTCATACTCATGGCACAACGCAGGGAAGTGGATGAGCGGGCGTCAATGAAAGCGTCCCCCCGAAATACTTGCGGAAAGTTATGATACATCCGTTCGGCTATCTCACGGTGCTGGCGCTCGCCAAGTGGGGTGATACTTCCACTACATCCACGGGCATCCTCCCAAACCTTATGCAGGCGTTCGCGGACATCCACGCCAAGGGGAGTCAGTTCGGAACATTGATAAAGGGAATCAAAGACGCAGATAACTTCCGTATAACGCTCATCCGCCGTCATCCAGCGGGAACCGTGACGACCGTAGTGACTGATGTAGAAAGGCTCATAACCAGCAGGGGCAGGAGTATAGGTGGATGAAGGAACAGGATAAGCATAATAAATACTTCCTGTCTGCTCCGGAGTTAATGCAGACTGGGAACGAACGGTGAAAGTACACAGCAAATACAAGATAAAAATTATGCTTTGTCTCATCTTAGTGACGAATTTAAATTATAAATGTGATAAGTTATTTTCTTTCTGACGGGTTTTGATCTAAATGAGTATCTCAACACTAAATAAACAGAGTATCTCAATTCCCGGGAGGAGGAGAATTGAGATAGTATTACTTACCATTTACCGGGGTAGTATTGCTTATTATTTACTTTCTTTCAGATTACGAACATCCCTCTGCCCAATGCCTTCTGCTGCCTGATCGGGACGGATATCTCCCCAAGTAACGGTGCAATCATCTATCAGAATATCAGATGCCGTATCGATATAAAAACCATACGTCTTATCATGGATAAACCCTTCGCCCACACACGGACGTTTATCATAGATACCACCCTCATAAGCCGTACGCTTTTGCAATAGCAGGTCTACGTCTTCAAAGTAGATATGATTCACTTTGTCTTGTGTATCCCCACCTACAAAGATGCCGTTCTCGCTGGTGCATTTGATATTTGTGAAGTAAATACGGCTCACCTCTCCGCAACGTCCTTCGGTAGCTCCCTTCGGGAAACGCCAGCCGGCATCCTTATGATTGCCTACGGCACGCGGATAGGAAGTCACGTAAATAGGTTCCGCCTTTCCCCACCAGACATCGGAGAAGAACATGCAATCCACAATCATATTGGAGAAAATCACATTGGTAACCGTTCCTTCATCCCGGTTCTGAATACCGATACCACGGTTACTGTTCTTGATGATACAGTTATTGAACAGTACATTATTAATCTTATCCATATTTTCCGAACCGATCTTGATGGCACAGGAACGGGAAACCATAGTACAGTTGGTCACAACTATGTCTTCGCACGAACCGTATTCTTCAAACTCACGACGATTCTTCAGACAGATGCAGTCATCACCCGATTCGATATGGCAATTGGCTATACGCACATTCTTGGAATGGTCTACATCGATGCCGTCACCGTTGCGTATCTTCAGGTTATTCAGGATAGAGATGCCATCGATAGAGACATCGTTGCAACCGATGAGATGAACCGTCCAATAGGCACTGTTGCGGATTGTCACATCACGGATTACTGTTTTCTCTATATTGATAAGCGTCAGTACATGCGGACGGGGATCAAAGTCGGTCACCGGTTTCAGTTCATAAGAGTCTTCCAGTTCCTTACCCATAAAGGAGACACCGTTTCCATCTATGGCTCCTGTTCCGGTGATGGATACCTCTTTCAGATCTTGACCATAAATCCACATCATGCCTTCACCACGATTATCACGGAAAGCGCTCAGTGTATAGGCAGCCTCATCAGGATTGGCAAGCAGACAGGAATTAGGTTCCAGATGCAGTTCCACAAATGAAGCCAGATGGAAAGGGCTGCACATGAAAGTACGCCCTGCCGGAACCAGTACCGTTCCTCCACCCGACTTGGAACACTGATCGATAGCGGCTTGTATGGCCGCGGCGTCATCAGTGACACCATCACCTTTGGCTCCGTAGTCCATAATGTTATAAATAGTCCCTCCGGTCTTCGGAGTGCCGCATGCCCCTAACAGCAAGATGCTGCACAGGGCAAACAAAAATGCTTTTGCTCTCATATAAGTTATCTTTCTTAAAATTAGTAAGCTACGGGCTACGAGCTGCAAGTTACGAGCTACAAGCTACGAGTGCTGCGCTATATAGTCCTATAAGCTATCAACTATTATTTTACACTAACATACCGGAAGGCACTTGTAGCTCGTAGCATGTAGCTCATCACTCAATCACCGTCGGCGGACAGTCTTCCGCTGCCGTTCCCCACTCCTTATTCGGTTTATCCCCCATCACAAACTCCATCACACCACCGTTCACTATATCCTGATGGGTAATGTAATTACGCGTATAAGGTTTTCCGTTCAGCGTTGCCGACTGAATATAGATATTCCTCTGCGATGCGTCACGGGCTTTCACTGTGAACTTCTTTCCACTCTCAAGATTCAGCGTGAAGCTGGGGAATGAGGGGCTGGCAAGTATATAATACGGAGTACCGGGACACACCGGATAGAATCCCATAGCGGCAAACATGTACCAGGCCGACATCTGTCCGGCATCATCATTGCCGGAAAGTCCACCCGGTTCATTCAGATATTCCGTTTCCATAACGTGGCGGACAGCACGCTGAGTCTTCCAGGGTTCACCTGCATAATTGAACATATAAGCAACCTGATGACAAGGCTCGTTTCCATGCCAGTAACGCTGTTCGCTGAACATGGAATCCAACTTGGCTACATACTTATCTTTCCCTCCCATACTTGCCATCAGTCCGTATGGATCTTGCGGCACGTACCAGGTATAGTGACAGGGGGCACCTTCAGTAATAAAACGGGCAAAATTAAAAGCATTGGCATCATTCAGAAAAGTACCATCGGCATGGCGCCCTTGAGCATATCCCGTACGGGGATCTATCACATTTCGATAATTGGCAGCACGCCGTATCAATGCCTGGTAATCATCCGTCTTGCCCAAAGCTTTTGCCATCTGCGCAAGGGCAAAGTCATCATAAGCATATTCCAAGGTACGTGATACCTGTTCCTGTGTATGAAAAGCATCGGGTACACCGTCTTCAAGAGGAATATATCCGTACTCCAGATAAGAGGTCAGAGCGCGACGCCCCATACCGTTTTTATATTCATCAAGGTTGGAAGGAGTTTCAAAGGCATTCTTACGCATTCCTTCATAAGCCTTGTCCACATCGAAATTACGAATCCCCTTACAGTATGCATCGCTGATGGCGGAGATACAATGATCGCCTATCATAGCGGCAGTATAGCTATTCCAACAAGGAAAGATGGGCAACCAACCACCTTGTTCATATTTATGCACCAGAGATTGCATCATATCTCCCCCCTTTGCCGGAAAAATCAGATTGATCATCGGATGCAGGGCACGGTAGGTATCCCACATACTATAATCCTCATAATACGTTTCTCCTTCAGGAAGTTGGCATATCGGAGTGCCATTCGCAAAAGAGGGATAACGGCCATCCACATCATTGAATGTATGCGGCAGAAAAGAGGCACGATAGAAAGCACCGTAAAACATTTCCTTGTCTGCAAGTCGTTCGGTCTCTACATCAATGGCGGAGAGATGTTTCTCCCACATCTGTCTTAGCTCTGTGCAAGTCTGTCCAAAGTCCCAATGAGGGATTTCAGCTTTCAAGTTCTTCAAAGCACCATCCCGGTCGGTAAAGGAGGAAGCGGCTTTCACCAATACCTCTTCACCCTCGGTCACATCAAACTCCACATAAGCACCTATCTGTGCCGCATCTCCTATCTGGGTGACGCCGGGAGACAAAGAATCTCCCCTGAACACACCGTAATCCGTCAGCTTCTTTTGGAACTGAACGATAAAATATCCGCTATACCCTGCCGATTTTCCCCAGCCCTGATAAATGCGGTGAACAGGATTATATCCGTAAATCTGATTGTTAAGGGTATCGATGCAGATATACCCCTGGCCTTCATCACTGTTAGGGTTTACCACCAGATAACCTTTTCCCGCTTTGTCATAAGTGAAACGGAAAATTGCGGAACGCGAACGCCCCGTCATTTCGGCATAGATATTCTCATCCGGCAAGGAAACCGTATAATAAGCCGGTGTTGCCGTTTCGTTCTCATGGGAGAAACGGGTAGAACGTGCTTCCGGCCGGCAACGCAATTTACCGAAGAGCGGCATCAGCGTCATAGAACCGTAGTCCTGCGTACATCCGCCCACAATCCAGTGGGAGTTACGAAAGCCTTGCAGCAGAGTATCTGCGTAATAATAGGGTGCTATGCATTTCTCCTCCGTGTCCCGCGTCTGCGCAGTCCAGAAGTTCATTCCGTTGGGTTCAAGTACCGCCGGGAGGGTTTGTCCGTATTCTTCCGTATCCCTGCCAAACAACCCCGCTGTATGGGTCGCACTGGGGGCGGTACCTACACGAGTATCGATATAGGATAATCGCGACTCGTCAACAGTCCCACAACGACTGGTACACGAAGTAGTACCCGGCAGCAACACAGTTGCCAGTAACAGGGAATAGCATGTATAGATTGTTCGTCTCATCATTATTATATTTTTATATAGATTTTCTTTTTATACAATGGATAGCCGCACGCTCCCATCAGCAGTGTAAAGGCAAGGGCGTAAACGGCAGATGCCAGATAAGGATCGGTTATCAGAAAATGTACCCCTTCGTAAATCACCGGCTTACTTCCGGTGGCGCCAATGACAATAGCCGCTACCTCGCTGAGTACGTAGAGAAACAAAGGGTTAACACCGAATATTTCAAAGAAACGACACCAGTTCTTCTTTTCCTTCATATCAATGAAAT
>OGRF01001500.1_pt1 | contig 15231 bp, 12 predicted proteins | sample 1553381 | NCBI WGS metagenome assembly OGRF01 (sample SAMEA2580060, study PRJEB22360) | human gut metagenome | biome: human gut; feature: human-associated habitat; material: faeces | place: Denmark | collected 2008/2010
TTGTGAGGAAAAAATATTTTCATCATGAAGAAAAAGTATTTTCACCGTGAAGAAAAAGTATTTTCATCACGATGAAAAAACAGTTTACTTGGAAGAGGTTCCGCTTTCCAATATGCTGACGATGGAGAACAACGTAAAGCAGATCGCTCCCAGTCCGGCCAATACCCGTGCGGGAATGGCATAATAACTATGCTCGGCCGCCATCTCGAAAAGGAAAGCGGAGAGGAAAAGGCAGAATAAAGCCGTGAATATGGGAATTAATGGAATCCGGTTGGCAAGCTTGAATTCTTCCCTCCATATTTTAGACAGCAAGATCACCTTGCTGGAGATACTATAGCAAACTAATCCAAGGCCGATCATGATATATCCGGTTGAGGCATTAGCCGGGTCGCTATCTCCTAATACGAAGAGGCCCCATATCAGACTGATAGATCCCATCAGGATGACAAAACGGTGCCATAGCCTTTTTTCCAATCGGGAATATGTGTTTCTTATTTGTCGGGCGATCGTGGCGACTAAAGCGATTAAGCTGCTGCAAATACATGCTAGTCCGGCCATCACATGCCCGGCGACAAAGTATTGGGAATGCTCGTCGCTATGCGCTAGCAACCGGTAAGCCCAAATCCATGCGACTATGGATATAAATGATGCTACAAGGATCAAGAATACCCCCTGCCAAAAGTTGAACGCTTTGTCTGGTATTCTGGGATCGTCGCTTTTGGCGTTCATTTGTATTAAGGTGAATCGGGTAGAGGCGGTAGCCGTTGTTGCTACGCATGCGGTTATAAGGCCCACCCCGCAAATGACATGGCCCGCGACAAAGTCTGCTGGCGCCGGTGAGGACATGAGTAAGATAAAGCCCGCCAGAAAAGTGATGGTTGCCGAGAGATATCCAAGGATAGGCAAGGCGAATCTGGCTACATTATTATATGTATGGATAATTTGACGAATAATGGTCGCTGCCGTAGCGAACAAGGCTATACAAATAAAGCCAAGAGAGAATACGACAGGTCCGGCGACGAATCTGCTGGAGTCCACTCCATAGTTAAAGACAAAAAATCCATAACCGAAACAAAAGAGGGCCATTAGCAATGGAATCGCCCTGAATAAGACACTAATCCCGTAATTCATAACTTGTTTTTTATTTAGATTTTTCTTCAAACAGAGATGCGATCCTTTTTGTTCAAGAAGAATTTTAGAGGTTATACGATGTTTTTGCGTGTTATTTCATCATTTTTGTTTTTCTTTGCGGAAAATATCAGAGAAGTGAATCTTATTATAGAACAAGGTAACACGTCATCAAAGGTCGCTGTATAAAAATGGGCATATAGAGGCTTCTTTTGTATACAAGCAATTCGGTGTATCTGTGGTCGCTGCTCTTTTTGAGAAGTACGCTTTTACGCAAGGCATTTTATCGACGGTGATAGATACGGACGATGAGTTGATCGCTTATCTAAAAAATAAGCTTCAGCGTTTTGTCTTTCTGGATGAACACGTAGCTTTACCGATCAAGGTGGAATATGGGACGCCGAAAACGCTAGGCAAGGACCGTTTGGCCGCTGTCGTGGGGGCGAATTATTTGCGGCCGGGAAAAAATCTGCTGGTTATCGATGCCGGTACCGCTATCACGTATGAGGTGATAGAAGCGCCGGGTATCTTTCTGGGAGGGAATATCTCTCCGGGGATGACAACCCGTTTTCGAGCGTTGAACCATTTTACGAAGAAACTGCCTTTGGTAACGGAAGAGGATGATATACCGCTTATCGGGAGAAGTACGGAAACGGCTATCCAAGCGGGTGTGGTGAATGGGATTGTTTACGAGATGGACGGATATATTGACGAGCTGAAAGTAAAATATCCGGATCTTTTGGTTTTTTTAACAGGCGGTCATTCGTTTTATTTTGAAAGACGGCTAAAAAACTCCATCTTTGCAGACATTAATTTAGTGTTGACAGGATTAAACAGAATCTTAGAGTATAATGTTGAAAATTAATAAGGTAGTAATAATAAGTATTCTTATCTTTACACAATTGCCATTGTGGGCTCAAAATAACACGAACTCGCCTTATACGCGATTTGGATATGGAGAGTTGGCGGATCGATCTTTTGGTGCCGGAAGGGCGATGGGTGGAGTCGGTTATGGATTAAGGTCCTCTAAACAGATAAATCCATTAAATCCAGCATCTTATAGTTGTATGGATTCGTTGACATTCCTTTTTGATTTTGGTGCGTCCGGTCAGGTGTCTTGGTTCTATGACGGTACGAATAAGCAACGACAGATGAATGGAAACGTGGAGTATATCGCTATGCAATTTCCGATCACCCGGCGTTTAGCGATGAGTATTGGTTTATTACCTTATTCATATGTAGGATATGATTTCGGCGAGAGCCGTACTGAGGGCGGTTTAAGTTGGGGAGAAAGCTTTAGTGGCGAAGGTGGCTTAAGCGATGCCTATTTAGGGCTCTCCTATGATATTTGGAAGAAGCGTCTTTCCATTGGTTTGAACGCCGGATTTTTATTTGGAAATATAACACATTCCCGCAACTTGATTTTCCCGAGTTCGACAGGGGCGGACGATGTGTATAGAAACCAACGTTATGAGATTCGTGATTTAAAGTTAGATTTTGGTATTCAATATACGCATCCTTTGAGCAAGACGGAGCATGTCACGGTAGGTTTCGTTTATTCTCCTGGGAAAAAGCTGAATACGACTGTGTATGATACTCAACTTGTCGGTTCTTCGGCTACATCCGGATATACAAGGAACGATACAATTAAGAATTATCGGTTTGATATGCCAAACTCTTATGGAGCGGGTATCTCTTATGTGAAGGAGAACCGGTTGACGTTAGCTGCGGACTTCTTATATGAGGACTGGGCGAACGCTTATTTTGATAACGAGAAAGGTCAATTCAAGAATCGTACACGTGTAGCGGCTGGTGCCGAATTTATTCCTCGTTATGATAATCGTAATTATCTGGGACGTATCAGATACCGTGCCGGTTTTCATTATAGCAATTCGTACTTAAGAGTCAGTCGCTCCGAGGAGAATGGTTATAAAGGACATGGTTATAATGAATATGGGGCGAGTATCGGTTTTGGGCTTCCATTGATCGATAACCGTTCATTAGTGAACCTGTCATTTGAATACGTGAAGATCCGTCCGGAATTACGTACAATGATTGATGAGCAGTATTTCCGGTTTACGGTGAACTATACATTTAACGAATTATGGTTTTTTAAACGAAAAGTGGATTAAACCGGGAATGGCCGAAAGGGTCTAATGAGTATGATACTTTTTTGAAGGAATATAAATTTATAGCTAACTTTAATAGAAAGAGATATGAAGATCAAAGTTTTATTACTAGCGCTTGGATGTACTATGGGTACATTGGGTGCTTATGCGCAGAAAGGAGTAGATAATGGTACACAGTTCGGTTCCGGTGAGGATAGCGTGCGTTGTATTACCAATATCAGCTTGTTCGTTCCTTACGCGAAAGCCGGAAACTTCAAAGATGCCTATGATTTCTGGAAGATCGTGTACGATGAGTGTCCTGCCGCTACAAAAGATATCTATTTGTACGGTGTGAAAATTATGGGCTGGAAGATCGCCCAAGAGAAAGATCCCGCTAAGAAGAATGCTCTTATTGATGATTTGATGGGGGTTTACGACAAGCGTGTGAAATATTTTGGAAATGATCGCCGGTATGGAAAAGACTGGATCGTTGCTCGAAAAGTGCAAGATTATTTAGCGCAAACAGGCGATAATGCCGACTATAATCAGGCCTATACTTGGTTGAAGGAGATCGTTGATGAGAAAGGTGCTGATACGGAGGCTCTAGGTCTCTCCTTGTTTAGTTTCTCTTCTATGAAGAAAATGCTTAACGATCCGAACTTCAAAGAGCAGTATATTCAAGATTATTTGAAGGTTTCTGCTGGCTTGGATGCTCAGTTAAAAGCTGCGCAGGCTGCAAACAATCAAAAAGAAGTGAATGCCTTGACCGCATATAAGAGTGGTGTTGATAATGCCTTTGCAAATAGTGGTGCTGCCGATTGCGAGACTTTGCAGAATTTGTATGCTGCTAAGATCGAGGAGAATAAGGATAACTTACCTTATTTGAAAGAGACTATATCTTTGTTGAGAAGAACAGGTTGCCAAGAAATCGAGGCTTACTTTTTGGCATCAGACTATGCTTATCGTCAAGAACCTAGTGCCGAGGCAGCTGTTGGGCTAGGAAAGAAAGCCGTTAAGATAAAGGATTATGATACGGCTATTAAATACTTTGATGAGGCCGCGAATTTAGAAACGGACGCGACTTCAAAAGCTGATGATTATTATATGATCGCATTGTTGCTGTTTGAGCAAAATGCTTATTCGAAGGCTAGACAATATTGCCAGAAAGCTTTGGAGGTAAATCCAAACTATGGTAATGCTTATTTATTGATCGGCAAGATGTATGCCGCTACTTCTAAATCTGTCTTCCCGAATGATGGAGTGTTGGCAAGAGCTGCTTATAATGCCGCTATCGATAAATTTGAGAAAGCGAAACAGGTAGATCCGAGTGTTGCTGAAGAGGCTAATACTTTGATATCATCTTATCGTGCTCACCTTCCTTCTACGGAGGAGATCTTCATGCACCCGGATTTGGAGAAGGGCAAACCTTTCACTGTCGGTGGTTGGATCGGAGAGCGTACAACGATTCGGTAATTATGATAGGAAATCGTTTTCATTGTAAAACGGAAAATATGGGCATAACAACTACCTTCGTGGTGGTTGTTATGCTTCTTTTGTTTTCTGCCTCTTGCAGTAAGGAACATAAGGAGGTGGTTGATGTTGAGTTTGATCCGGACAAGACTTATACGATGAAGGCTACGGATGTGTCATCCTTGATCTCCGATTCTGGTATCACGAGATATCGCTTGAAAGCGAAAGAGTGGCAGATTTACGGGAAGGCGGCGGAACCCCATTGGTATTTCCCCGAGGGGATCTACGTGGAGAAGTTCGATACCTTATTCCAGACAGAAGCGAGTATTAAGGCGGATACAGCCTATTATTATGATAAAAAAGGGCTTTGGGAGCTGATCGGTAATGTAGAGGTGGAAAGTCTGCAAGGGGAGCATTTTGAGACTTCCCAATTGTTCTGGGACCAGAAGCAGGAGAAGGTTTATTCTGATAAGTTTATGCGTATCGAGCAAGAAGATAAGATCATAACAGGCATAGGCTTTGAGTCGAACCAAGATATGACTCAGTATAAGATATTTAACTCACAAGGTATTTTCCCGGTGAGCGATGCTCTGGCCGATACGACACGGACAGTTCAGGGGGATAGTGCCCGGGGAGATGTGTCACAAATAGATTCAATAAAAAGTAATTAAGGTGGGGACGCTGACTTATATTTTAATTTCCCTCGCATTTTCCGCATTCTTTTCCGGGATGGAGATCGCTTTTATCTCCTCCAATAAGCTTCGTTTCGAGCTGGATAAGAAGGAACGTAGTCTATCCAGTAAGATACTGGGTATTTTCTATCGTAATCCAAATTTGTTTATCTCTACCATGTTGGTAGGAAATAATATTGCGTTGGTCGTTTATGGTCTTCAGATGGCAATCGTATTGGAGCCGTTTATAGCCAAGGTGGTTGCGAATGAGGCATTGATCGTTTTTATCCAATCCGTGATATCTACGATCTTGATCTTGTTTGCCGGGGAGTTTATTCCCAAGACCATATTTAAGTTGAATCCTAATTTATCACTCAATATATTTGCGATACCATTATTTATTATATATATCATCCTGTATCCGGTCTCCAAGTTCTCTTCCCTGCTATCTTTTTTGATTTTGAAGTTAGGGGGCGTGAAGAACTTGAAAAGTTCACCTCAGGCATTAGGCAAGGTAGACTTGGATTATTTTATACAGCAAAGTCTGGAAGATGCACCTCAAAATTCGGATATGGATACGGAGGTTAAGATTTTCCAGAATGCCTTAGACTTCTCGAATGTCCGTTTGAGGGATTGTATCGTGCCCCGGACGGAGATCGTAGCCTGTGATACGTCGGCTACGATGGAGGAATTGCGTTCTAAGTTTATCGAGACAGGACTTTCGAAAATATTGGTGTATAACGAGAATATTGACAACATTATCGGATATATCCATTCTTCCGAGCTTTTCAAGAATCCGGAGGATTGGACCCAGCATATCCGTAGCGTATCGATCGTTCCGGAGACGATGGCAGCGAATAAACTGATGAAACTGCTGATGCAAGAGAAGAAGAGCTTGGCTGTTGTCGTGGATGAGTTTGGCGGTACGTCGGGTATCGTGACACTTGAGGATTTGGTGGAGGAGATTTTCGGAGAGATTGAGGACGAGCACGATATGAAGTCGCATGTGGCTAAAAAAGTATCGGACAATGAGTATTTGCTGTCGGGTAGGATGGAGATTGATACCTTGAACGAAATGTTCGGGTTGGATCTTCCTGAGTCGGATGATTATGTCACCATCGCCGGTTTTATCTTGCACTTCTATCAAAAATTCCCGAAATTGAACGAGACTGTCCAGATCGATAAATATTCGTTTAAGATAATCAAAGTAACGGCTACGAAGATCGAACTTGTACGTATGAAAGTAGGGATTTGATAAAAAAAAGGATTATATGCTGTGGAATTTCCTTTTTTTCATATCTTTGTGCCCTTAAAATGTGAAATAATAAACTTTAAAAAATAATAAAGATAAATGGCTACGCTGGAAAAAATTAGAAGCAAAGCAGGACTGCTGGTACTCGTGGTGGGTTTGGCATTGTTCGCTTTTATCATTGGAGACTTTTTAAACTCTGGTTCTACTTATTTTAGGCAATCACAGGAACGGATCGCCGAGATTGATGGAGAGGTTGTAAAAATTCAAGATTATCAAGGTCGCGTTGATGAGATGGCCGAGATGTATAAGATGCAATCCGGTTCAGCCAGCCTGCCCGAGGAATATATGACACAGATTCGCCAGTCCGTATTCGATGCGATGGTACAAGAGGTCGTGTTGGACGAGGCTACTGCTAAATTAGGTATGGGAGTAAGTCCGGAAGAATTGTTTGATATGGTTCAAGGTGAGAATATCTCTCCGTTGATCCAACAAATGCAAATGTTTACGAATCCTCAGACTGGTGCTTTTGATAAGGCCGCTTTGTTGAATTTCTTGAAACAAATCGATTCCGATAATATCGCTAGCTATCCGGCAGATCAACAGGCACAGCTGATTCAAGCTAAGAACTTCTGGTTGTTCTGGGAGAAGAACATCAAACGTCAACGTTTGGAGCAAAAATATACGACATTATTGAGTAAGGCTATTTCCGCGAATTCATTGGACGCTAAGGAAGCTTATAATGATAATGCCGAGAATTCGGATATCATTTACGCTATGCAATCATATGCTACGATTCCGGATTCAACGATTGAGGTAAGCAAGAGCGAGATCGAGAAATTGTATAACCAACGCAAGGAGCTTTATAAACAAAAAGAATCTAAGGTAATTAAATATATCGCCGTAGATATCCGTCCGAGTAAAGAGGATTATGATAAGGCACAGGCCGAGATCGAGAGCTTGAAAGAGGAGCTAGCTACGTCTGAAAGAGTGGCTGATGTAGTAAACGAGAACTCTGAGGTTCCTTATGTTGACGCTTTCTTCACGGAGAAGGCTTTGGATCCTGAGATGAAACAATTCGCTACGACTTCTGAGGTTGGCGCTGTTTATGGTCCTGTATTCGAGAATGACAAATACAGAATGTTTAAGCTAGTCGATAAGACGGTCGCTCCGGACTCAGTAAAAGTTAGCCACATCATGTTGGCCGGTAAATCTGAGGCTGAGACAACAGCTTTGGCTGATAGCTTGATGGGGGCGTTGAAAGGTGGCGCTAATTTCGCTGAATTAGCTAAGAAATACTCAGCAGACCAAGCTGCCGAGAATGGTGGTGAACTAGGTTGGTTTACAGAGGTTACCGCTTTGAGAGGTGTGAATGATGATTTTAAGAAGGCTGTCTTCTCAACTCCATTGAATGAGGTAGCGGTTGTGAAATCTTTATATGGTACTCACCTTGTAAAAGTAACAGAGAAAACAGGAAATGTTGAAAAATATAAGATCGCAGATATCGACATGACTGTATCTCCTAGCTCTAAGACCTATAGCAACATCTACAATGAGTTGAATCAGTTCGTATCTAAGAACAACTCTATGGCTAAATTGGAGGAGAATGCGAAGGAAGCCGGTTATAACTTGATTTCAGGTGCAACGGTTACTACAGATGATCAGTTGTTAGGTTCTATCAAGAATTCACGTCCGGTAATTCGTTGGGCGTTCCAGAACGATAAAGGTTCTATCTCTGAGATCTTCGAGTGTAGTGATAAATTTGTCGTGGCTGCTGTAGAAGGAAGTATTTCCGAGGGGTATCGTCCGGTTGATATGGTCGCTCCGGCTTTGAGAGCTGAATTGGCTGCCCAGAAGAAAGGCGATAAGATCGCTCAGGAATTGGCTGCTAAGAATTTAACTTCAGTTGAGGCATATGCTGAAACGATGGGTTCTTCTGTAGACTCTGTGAAGTTCGTGAACTTTGGTACTCGCCGTATCGCTGGTATCGGTATCGAACCGAACTTGAACGCTATGGTTTCTATGGCTCAAGTTGACCAAGTAAGTGCTCCGGTTAAAGGTAACAACGGTGTATATGTGTTCAAAGTATACGCAAGAAATAAAGATGGTAAGGAGTTCAACGAGGCTGAGGAAATCCGTGCGTTGGATGCTTCGAATGCGTATCGTGTAGGATTCCAAGCTATCCAATCTATGGTCAACAACGCTAAGGTGGAAGACAACCGTATCCGTTTCTATTAATAAAGAGTATTTATACTTAAGATAAAAAAGATCCCCTGTTTTGCCGTCAAAATAAATATATCTTGACGACAAAACAGGGGATCTTTATTTTGTGGAATATTTCTCGTACTTTCGCGAATAAGAAAATATCGATAGAATGGTTGACAAAAGACAATTATTAGGGATGACCTTGGAGGAACTGAAAGGTGTAGCGTCTGAGGTGGGTCTTCCCGCATATGCGGCTAAGCAAATGGCCGATTGGATTTATAAGAAGAAAATAACCCGGATTTCGGAGATGACGAATATAGCGGTAGCCAAACGTGCTTTATTAGAGGATTCATTCGAGATCGGGGCTTATCCGCCATCTGAGTATCAAAAGTCGAAAGACGGTACGATCAAATATCTATATGCTGCCGGACCGGGGCGTTTTGTTGAGTCTGTTTATATTCCTACGGATGATCGGGCGACTCTTTGCGTCTCTTCTCAAGTCGGATGCAAAATGAATTGCTTGTTTTGTATGACGGGAAAACAAGGCTTCACGGCAAACCTGACAGCGAACCAGATATTGAACCAGATCCAGTCTTTGCCGGAAAACGATTCATTGACGAATATCGTTTTCATGGGAATGGGGGAGCCACTGGATAACGTAGACGAGCTTTTCAAGGTTTTGGAAATACTCACGGCCCCGTATGGATATGCGTGGAGCCCGAAGCGTATCACGGTTTCAACCATCGGTGTGACGAAAGGCTTGAAACGCTTTTTAGAGGAGAGCGAATGTCATCTGGCCGTAAGTCTGCACTCGCCCTATCCTATGGAACGTCTTTCCTTGATGCCGGTTGAAAAGGCATTCCCAGCGAGGGAGGTGATCGATTTAATCAAACAATATGATTTTTCGCATCAACGACGTGTCTCTTTTGAGTACATTGTTTTTAAAAATTTGAATGATGATCTTCAACATGCGAAGGCTTTGGTTTGTTTATTAGATAAAGTCCCCTGCAGAGTCAATCTGATCCGTTTTCATGCAATCCCTAATGTGTCGTTGGAAAGTTCGGACTTGGCAAGAATGGAGGCGTTCCGGGACACGTTGAATGCAGCCGGTATCGTTTGTACGATCCGAGCATCACGAGGAGAAGATATATTTGCCGCATGCGGGATGCTTTCTACGGCGAAGAAACAACAAAAAGAATAGAAATGGTTTCTTTTGAGGGAAAAGAAGCTATATTTGTATAACAAAAAAATAAACGGGTATGAAAACACATTCTTTATTGATCAGCTTTTTAATGCTTCTTGTCATTATGGGAGCATGTAGTTCGGGCCCAGTGATGAGAAATGCTACCGGTTTCGCCTATGAAATTGTTGTGACGATGGATAAAGCTGACTGGGATGCTCCTGCCGGAAAGGCTATCAAAGCCGAATTGACTTCCGATATTCCAGGATTGCCACAGGCTGAACCTGCCTTTAAGATCACCTATGTGACTCCTGACCAGTTTAACGGTTTGTTAACATATGTGCGCAATGTTTTGATTGTTAGGATAGATAAGTCTCAGTATACGAAAGTTTCACTGAACTATGAGAATAATCGCTGGGCGAAAGGTCAGGTAGTGATGACATTGACAGCTCCTGACGATGCAGCCATTCTTGAATACGTAAAGGCTCATCCGCGGAACATAGTGGAATTTTTTACCAAGTGCGAAAGAAACCGTACGATCGGACAATTGGAGAAGGAACATAGTCCGGTGGTTATGGATCACGTGAAGGACCGTTTTAACGTCATGTTGAGTGCTCCGGCAAATATGACCTATTTCCGTGACACGACCGGCTTTTTCTGGGCTTCCAATAATGCCAATACTGGGCGTACGGATATTGTTGTCTATGATTTCCCATATAAGGATACTGATACTTTCACAGCCGACTATCTGATTGCAAAACGTGACTCTGTCATGAAGCTGAATATGCCGGGGACGTTTCCCGGATCTTATATGGCTACGGATACAGCTTGGGTAACTTATAATCCGGCAACGGTAAATGGTAAATATTGTGGTGTGTTGCGCGGTTTATGGCATATGAAAGGCGATATGATGGGAGGACCATTTGTCAGTCATGCACGTTTGGACGAAAAGAACAACCGGGTTGTAGTCGTTGAAGGCTTTGTATTCGCCCCGGAGACGGATAAGCGCAATTTTATCCGCCGTGTCGAATCAGCATTGTATACCTTGCGTCTGCCTGGTGAATTTGAAGAAACACAGGTAGAGAAACTGGATGTTCCCGAAGAAAAGTAACAAAAGAGTTGTGGTTTGTGATTTATGATTTAGAGCAGCGATGGAATAAATCATAAATCATAAATCATAAATCATAAATCAAAATATATGGAAGAACGATTGGTTAAGGTGGGCATAACCCACGGAGATATAAATGGTATCGGTTACGAGGTGATACTGAAAACATTGTCGGATACTCGTATAGCCGAACTTTGCACGCCGGTCATTTACGGCTCGTCGAAGATTGCCGCTTATCACCGGAAGGTCTTGGAATTGCCTGCTGTGAATTTAAGCATCATTGCACAGGCTGAAGATGCCGGGGCAAACCGGGTGAATATTATCAACTGTGTGGATGACGAGACTAAAGTAGAGTTGTGTCAATCTACAACTGCTGCCGGTGAAGCCGCTTATCTGGCTTTGGAGGCTGCCGTTACCGACTTGAAACGCGGTGCGGTGGATGTATTGGTAACGGCTCCGATCAATAAGCACAACATACAGAATGAACAATTTCATTTTCCCGGTCACACAGAATATCTGGAACAATGTTTCGGTGGTTTGGGAAAAAAGGCATTGATGATTCTGATGAAAGATAATCTTCGCGTTGCCTTGGTAACGGGACATATTCCATTAGCACAGGTCGCATCAAAGATTACCGTTGAAGATATTGTGTCCAAATTGCGTATTTTTAATCAGTCACTTAGGCAAGATTTCGGAATCGTGCGTCCCCGTATAGCTGTCCTTGCTTTGAATCCGCACGCTGGAGATGCCGGATTGTTAGGTAAGGAGGAAGAAGAAATCATTATTCCGGCTATCCAGGAAGCAGAGAAGAAGGGAGTAATGTCTTTCGGACCGTATGCTGCTGACGGTTTCTTTGGTTCGCAAGTGTACGATAAATTCGATGGTGTACTGGCTATGTATCATGATCAGGGCTTGGCTCCGTTTAAAACGCTGGCGATGGATGACGGTGTTAATTATACGGCAGGTCTATCAATCGTACGGACTTCACCGGCTCCTGGTACGGCTTATGATATTGCCGGCCAGAATGTGGCCTCTGAAGAATCTTTCCGCCAGGCCCTATATGCTGCATTGGATATTTACCGGAATCGTATCCGTTATCGTGAGGCAACAGCCAACCCTCTGCGCAAGCAGTATTTCGATAAAGGAGGTGACAATGAAAAGCTCGACTTGACAAAAGAGGAAGACGAATAACCAGAAGCCCGGAAGTCATTTGAATACTAAAAAACCATTTCCTGCTTTATCCATAAAGCAGGAAATGGTTTTTGTTTTTTGTCCGTAGTCGAAAAGTAAGAGAGAGGTATTTTTGTTGTAAGAGCCTGTTTAGTCGTTCGTTAGTTGAAGTTGTGTCATTCTTGTATTTTACTTAAGTATATAGTTGTGGATATGAGGCGGAGAGAGAGAATGCCCAAACTGAATCAGGACGAGAGTCCTTTTTACCGCCATTTTTTTTTTGATAGGAAAAGTTTGTGTAAGTTTGCGGTTTCAAAAGGATATTAAGTATTATGTTTAAGGATAAAACGATTGTGTATACATCAGGAACATTCGATATGTTCCATTACAACCATCTTCGGATGATAAATTATGCCCGCAGCCTTGCGGATATTTTGATTGTGGGGGTGAGTACGGATGAATTGGTGTCTTCTTATAAGGCGAAGCCGATCATTCCTTTTACGGAACGTCTGCAAATCATCGAAGCATTGAAAACTCCCGATATTGTCATTCCACAACATACGTTGGATCATTCCGAAATAGTCAAAAAGCTGAATATCGACGCTTTTGTCGTGGGAGACGATTGGTATGGCAAGTATGATTATTTGAAAGACTTGGGCGTTCAGGTATTCTATTTCCCTTACGGGACAGGAGTGTCCTCTTCCAACTTGAAGAAAACGATCCATGATTCATATGAAGCGAATTTGAAGTCTCAACGGCAATCCAAACCTGAATCTGTTAAAGGCTTCGGTGAAAAAGAATAAGGGTGATGATGGAAAAAAGGGTATTGATTACCGGAGGGACGAAGGGGATAGGCAGAGCGGTTGCCGAATGTTTGGCAAAAGCTGGCTACAGCCTGATTTTGACTTATGCTTCGGATAAAGAAGAGGCTCTTCGGGTGGCAGACGGTTTGCTGCAGCAATACAAAGTGGAGGTTCTTACGCTTCAGGCCGATATTTCCGATCGGAAATCAATCAAAAAGATAGAATCATTTCTAACCGGGTGCTCTATGCGCTTGGATGCGGTGATCTTTAATGCCGGCCTGACCTGTCGTGACTCGTTTGAGGATTTGGATATAGTAGAATGGGAACGGGTGTTTTTTGCCAATGTGCATTTCCCTGTCTTCCTGTTGCAACGCATTGTCGGTTTGATTAATAAGGGAGGAAGCATTGTCTTTACCGGTTCTCTGATGGGGATACAGCCCCATTCGGTTTCACTGGTGTATGGCGTGACGAAGAGTGCCGTGCATGCGTTGGTGAAGAATATGGTGAAGTTCCTGGTTCCGTATGAGTTGCGTGTGAATGTTGTGGCTCCCGGTTTTGTGGATACCGAATGGCAGAAAACGAAACCCGCTGAAATACGTCGTAATATAGAGAACAAGGTTTCATTAGGGCGTTTCTGTGATCCGGAGGAACTGGCGGAAGTTTATAGAATGTTAGTAGAAAATAGTTATTTTAATGGCGAAGTGATCGTCGTCGATGGCGGTTATTCGTATAAATAGAAGATAAATGAGCGACTTGGATAAAGAGTACGAGGCTTCGTTGAAGTCGATAGAAACAGAAAATAAGATTGACCGGATTTTTTATCGTCCTATCGGTTTTCGTATTGCCCGTATGTTAAGGGGTACAGGTATTACGCCTAATATGGTGACTGTTGTCTCTATTTTTGTAGGGGCGGCAGTCGGTTTCTTTTTTTATCATGATGATCTGATTTACAATGTTTGCGGTATCCTGTTGCTGGTATGTGCAAATATCCTAGACTGCGTGGACGGGCAGTTGGCCCGCCTGACGGGAATCAAATCGGCGATCGGTCGTATCTTGGATGGTTTTGCCGGGGATATCTGGTTTACGTGTATTTATGTCGGTTTCGCCCTTCGTCTGTCTCATGATTACGGAACGGACTGGTTCTTTGCCTTGGCGGTTCTTTCCGGTTTGTCACATTTGGTACAGGCGAATATCACGGACTATTACAAGACACTTCATTTGTATTTCATCAGCAAGGATAAAGGTGCGGAGTTCCAGTCGCTGGAACAGGTACGTGCCCGCCATAAGGAAATGAAATATGGTATCAATAAATTTTTCTATTTCCTCTATCGTGGCTATACGCTTTTGCAGGTGAAAGCTACTCCGTCCTTGCAGGGTATGCTTCGCAGCTTGCATGCACGGTATGGAGATGATATTCCGGAAGATATCCGTATCCGTTTCCGCAAGCAAAGCAAGGAACTGATGCACATGGTAGACCTTTTGACTTTTAACGGACGTACGATCGTGATGTTCGTCGTGGTTCTGGTCGGTGAGGTTTGGGTTTATTTCTTGTATGAGATAATCGTATTGAACATCGTTTTGTTGCTCGCCATGAGAAAGCATGAACAGATGTGTGCAACATTCTATAAATAAGAATTTATGAAAGAGAGCGTTGTAGACATACATGATTTACAGGAAGCTGCCCCGTTCTTTAAAAGTCGTTTCGGCTCTTTTCTGGGGAAAGTGCTGATCAAATGGTTGAGTATCGATAAGGTAAACAAGGCTCATGCCCATAACTGCCATTTGCGGGGAGCGGAGTTCACAACGGCCTTGCTGAACGACCCGTTGATCGATATTAAATATGATCTACATAACGCCGAGGTGCTGGATCATCTGCCCGAAGGCGCTTTCGCTACTGTTTCGAACCATCCTATCGGATCGATAGACGGGATTATGTTGATCGATATATTCGCTTCACGCCGTCCGGATTTCAAAGTAATGGTAAACGGCGTATTGACCAAAATCGGGGCCATGGGAGATAATTTCGTGTCCGTCAAGCCAGACTCCAATAACCAGGGGGCTAATCTGAAGAATATAAACGGGGTCCGTATATCCCTGCAACAACTGAAAGAGGGGCATCCGATGGGTTTTTTCCCTGCC